>JGI24159J19872_10009043_pt1 | contig 13059 bp, 10 predicted proteins | sample Ectturendosymbi4_FD_19872 | JGI IMG/M metagenome (IMG submission 19872) | reverse complement strand
GCATGCAACGACAGCATTCCTCGCAAGCAACGTCTACGCTGGGCAACACCCCAAACCTCAACATTGGGTTCCTACACCAAAAGGAAAACCCTACAAAAGCAGAGTACTTACTTATGATCTGCTTTGTAGTACATTATATGAGTGAATAATAAGTTTTTCATCAAAAATAAGGAAAATTTACGCGCGTAACATCTCAAGGGGGTGCCCCCAAAAAGGGGGGACCCGAGGCAAGTGCCTTGCTCGCCTCCCCTTAAACACACCACTGATCAGGGATTCCTAAGAACACTAGGATTCGGATTTTTTTTATCCGACTCCGGAAGTGCAATTAAATAATTTTATACATTGCACTCCTAAGTTAGGAATCCCAACTTGTGCTTGTTGAAATGGAACAATTTCTTTTGAAATTTTTACTGAAACAGAATTCTTGCTGCGTACCACGATTTTCATTTGATTACTAGTACAGTGCATCCTCGATTATCCGGCCATGTTGGGCAACCTTTTTCCAAAATATTGGCCGGATAAGAAAAGTATCTATCATAGGGTGCCCACCGTCCACCACCTACACCACACTTAAAAGAACCTAAAGAAAAAAGAACGAAAAAACGATTACGTAATAATATAAACTTACAAAATACGAAACGAGCTTCTTGACAATATTGTTTGTTGGCTTTCTAGTTTTTTTTCACTGTAAAACGTGTAGATTTTAGACTAAATAATTGCATGTACCTCCCTGTTGAACCCGGCCGGTTAATCGGGGGCCGGAAAATCGAGGATGCACTGTACCTAGAAAATTGTTGACAGTCAAACTTCATTCACATTATGCTAAGGAGTCGAAAATTTTGGAAAGGTCGGAGTCGGATATTTTGCCTCCGACTTCGCAACCCTGAAGTAATCTAAAATTATCAACTTACGACTGTTCATAACTGGCTGGATTTGGCGGTTACTATTCTGATGTCCCATTGTATACATCAATAAATTCGTTTTGCTTCAACGAGTCTGCTGTTGGGTCGTAAATGTGTTTAATTTAGGCGATCTTCACCGGCACCTCAGTATTTTGATGACCTAACGCTGGAAACAACCATCTTCGGTTAATCCGGATCTTCGCCGGATAAAATCGTCGGTCAAATCGAATCCGGATTAACTGAGGTTTATTGTATATTGTTGCCCCCAGCGAGCTATTTGAGTATGTTGCCAAGCGACCATTTTATGGCTACGTACCGCAAGAGATTTGTGGCTTGAAAACTTCCTCGTGAACAGCGACAGCTGGCTTGAAAAAGATGAATGTGAGGCGAACAATGCCACACCACAATCTCCTGAGCTATCGTGTTCTTTCTTGCCATTACTGATCGTACATTTCACATTTACACGAGACTTTTGTTGGGTGAATCGCAAATCGTTTTGACTGATAATTAACATTGGTCTAACGCAGTGGTTCTCAGGTTTTATTCATATTCCCCCTTACAAACTCAAACGCTGTCAATTCTTCCCAAAAAAAAAATAAAAAAGATAATTGCAAGAATTTCACAATACCTATTGCAAAGAAACAACAGACGACTGTAAACAAAACAGACTCTTTTATAACGTCAGTCACTGCAATTAAAGCAGTTTGTCGTGGCGTACTGTAGACAGCTTGTCTTTGCGTATCCTCTTTAACCAACTTCGTTGTGCAGTTTTTTGTGTTCATTAAACAAATAATAAAAACTTAAACGTTTTTTCATCCACATCTTTTCCTCCCCAGTTCCTCCCTTAGTGAGCCAAGTCGCACCCTTTTGAGAACCACTGGGCTAACGGTTCTTGCCAGCGTCGACAGCTAACCTTTACCTTGTTGCTTTGAAAAACGCAACAACCCGACATTTTCCACAAAAACTATACTTTTAACGCATAAAACAATTAGGCAAAAAAGTGAGCTCAAATCAAATTTATCTGAATCTTCAGACGTCCAAGCAGATAACTTTAACAGTGTCCACGTTTCCACAGGTCGCAGCAATCGAATACATTTGCCTGCCTGAGCCACATTACCGGTGAACAGCACACAAAAGCAAACGCAAGTCCAGCGGCTTTCAACTACTTTCATGCTGTACGAGGAATAATTGTGCTGGCTCGTGACTGAAATGGCGAATGAATTAAAACGGATTAAACACATTAACTGACCAGCAGCAAGGAGCAAAAGCAATCATCAAGATTATAATATGCTGGTTGCTTGGGTTTGCACTCACTTGAGGGCTTACAGTGAAGTATATAAAAACAGTAGCTACCAACACGACATTCGCCAATTTTGTAATAGCTTCAAATACACGTGGGTCATAAACCTGCAAAATGCAAATTTTGAAAATTGCGCAATTAAAAAAGTACTGAGATCTTCTCAGCAAAACTATCTCATCATGCAATATCACCATCAAATGAAACAGAAGTACCTCGGTAATAATGACAAAATGCTATAGTAATAAAACCGAACTTGTAGCACAAACTTCTCCACAGAACACCACAAACACGAGGTTGAAATTTCAGTAGAATATTTCAACCAATAATTTCGACGTATCTCGATGATGATCATCCAGGCTCCCTCATCCGACTGGATAACTGGGGTGAAAGCCTGAATGTCTGAGGGACACACACTTGATTCCAGGAAATGCGCAAGAAAAATAAGTTACAATCTTAAACTTTGCACTTTGAAGTCTTGCATTACACCAGGGTTTTTTTAAGGCGTTTTCGGGACCCGATTCGGGTCCCTAGAATCAGAAAAAATTATCACGGGATTCCTAAATTCAGAGAAAATCGGGCCCCTAGAATCAGAGAAATCGGGTCCCTACAGATCCAAACCGGGTTCCGAACATTTTCCTTAAAAAAAACCTGATTACACCGAAAAAAGCAATATGGCACCCACTTGTATCGTTCAAGCAGTTATGAACCGGAAGATTCTATTCGCGAACGCATTTTTCCAAATCTGTATGATCAAGATCATCTCGAAACAATCGCCAAAAGCTAACTTCGAAGTTAAAATGCATGATGTTGTGCCAAGTGTAATTCAAATACTAACTGTACAAGTCGATGCTTATTCACCCATCACGGAAAACAAGACGCTAGTTTCCATCGCGAATAAAAAATGCGTTTACAATGATTGTGAATAGAGGTCTGAAACGATGTTATGCGGTTCGACAATTTCTATAAAAGATATACTTTTCAGACATAGTTCACAGATCAGATGCAGCACATGGTGCTGTTAGCAGTTCACAATAAGTTATCGATGGACGTAGGTGTAGGAGCAGGCAATTTTTTGGGGGTGCGAAAGATTTTGCCCGAATTTCCCCGAAAACTTTTCGGTTAACTCTACGAATCTTTCCTCCCACACAGATCAAGAAAACCATCTTTTGGGACGACCTCTTCATATGATTCTCCACACGTTGGGTGCCAATTTTTCAAATTCAAACGTTTGGTGCCATTTTTTGCTCGTATTTTCGGGTATTTTGCGAACATTTTCATAGATTTTGCCCGGCTTTTCGATAAATCAAAACTTTTGGCGGTGCAGGTGCGTTTGCACCCCCGCCCATGGAGCTGACAGCGCACAATATTACATTGCGTTAACAACACAGTGAAGAACATCGGCGTCATTGCCAAAACTATTCCTAAGATGACAAACGGACACATATTACGAAAACCGGCAGACCAGCTTCATTATTCACTGCCGATGGCGAAGTGCACTGGTATGACTGGAGACTTTGCGTCACCCGATGTCTATCTCATCAATTCCAAGAAACACGATCTTGCATTGAAACATGTAGCTCCGATATTTTCTTTATCATTGACGCAACGTACGCGATTAGTTCACTAAAAACTTGTCGAAAAGTTTCAAATAATTTGCGATATGTTCAATCATTTTAAAGTTTTTTTTTCGCCGAAACGCTCAAGGCATCCATGAAATATTCGCTAGTGGCGCGGTAAGTCGCTCAAGCTCAAGTAGCCGGTTGTATAACTTATGTTTGTGACTGTCTCATAAAAGTGGTGGTAGGTCGAGTTAGAACCAAAAATGCTCGACTGCAAATATTTCGTTGAAAAGCACGACACCGCGCATGCATATCGTCGATTGCCATCAGATGGACGATTCCAGAATTTCGGCTGTAGTCTATAATCCTTGACGCCATGTGGGAACAGCCCTAAAAAAGATTGGAAAGCAATGACTGGAGAAAGTAGATTTTTTGAGGGGGTCTGCCAACACCTCGCATATTCCAGACGTGCCTTTATCGCCGACATGTGTCTATTCGACAGAATGCGTTAGATCCATAGAAAACTTTTTTGTTCTTACTTTAACAGTGAAGGTTACCCCTCCCAACCTTGTTCACAATCAACATAACAAGTATCTTGATTATTCTCAATACTGTCCTTTGTTCACGATGAAAGTACTCGACCCTGAGCAAATAACATAGAACTTCTCGAAAACAGCTCGGCAAGCACGTATCGATCCAACCCTCTTTGATCTGCAATACGCCGCACCCCCTTTAACACTTGAAATGACCACTGGGCCCCGACAAAAAGCATTAATCAGGCTTCGGCCTGCCGCCAATGTCGTTAAATAAATACGTCGCATTGCATGCGATCATTAAGAAAATAACCACTACATTGTGCACGTCAGCGCAACGAATGACATTTTTGAAATGGAAGGAAACTAAGGTCCCAAATCATTCCGCTAAAACTAAAGTGCGCGCGCCAATTGAACTTCGACAACAGCTTAACGATTGAACATGAACACGAGCCGATAATGCCCAGCGAACATCACATGCTTGTAGGTCAGGACGCATAACTCAATTTCCTAGACTAGAGTTTGCACTTTTACTCTGCATATAAGTCCTGTGTATACGTGACCACAAATAATGTAGAGTGCAACTCACCGGTGAGGCATGTTAATCACAGAGCCTTGGCCAGAAGTATCAGACCTTGCTTGCTTTTTACGTTGAATCCAAGCGTCGGTCGGTTGGTAGAGGCGATTTCTGTCTGCTACGGCACTGACTTGCACCTGTTCGCACACAAAGAAACATTCCCTGCTCAGATCACACTTGGCTCTATCTAAACAGCAATGCTAAAAGTTCAAACATAGATTGTGCGACTAAGTTTGTCGGCGGAAGGATTGCAGAGGTCGGGTTACAAACACAGATGCATGGAACCATTTTACAAAAGCAGCTGACGAGCAGTAGTTTTTTTGCGTCATTTGAGGCCGTCGGTTAACTTTCCGTGCTGCTTTCAGTATTTGGAGCTCTTATTACCAAAAATACTTGAAACAAGAATATCGTGAAGGTCGCCACTAGCAGAGGTGGGCAGTGGGCACGAGCCACAAATCTGGAAATCGAGTCCGAGACCTTTGCAATAAGCTTGGACTCGAGACCATAACCGATTCAGTCCAATTCGAGTCACAAACGTGCCGACTCATTTCGAATCCTTTGACTTTTGCTATCGAGTTATTTCGAGTCCTTTACAATCCTTTATTAGTAGCAAATAGAGCAAATCCGGGAATAAATGAAAAAAAAATATTGTCTTTGGAGGAAAGCAGAGTATAAATGAACAAAGATGATGTGAACAATGATTGTCTCCAACAGGAAGGCATAGAAGTGCTTTCCCCGACAGGAATGTACTTGTCGAGTCATTACAAGTCCTGTCTTTGCTGACTCGAATAAAGTCCAGTATTTTCGAAGGTGACCAATGTCGAGCCATTCAGTATCATCAAAGACTCGATTACATGAAAACACAAGAGAAGTGTCACTTGGTTTGTCATATCTCTGGATGCTACAGCCAGAAATATACTGAATAACGAAAGTAGTTTCCTTTCGGACTGAAAGAACTCGGACACAAAACACATTTGTGGAAAACAATAAGCGAAAGAGAGTGGGAATTTAAAACAATCGCCGAACTTCTAAAACTAGTTTAGCAAATTAAGCGCTGCTTCTGCAAATATTAATGAAATATATTTCTTGAGGAAGAGAGCGAAGTGCAATCGCAAGGATTCTATTAATCTAGGTTAATGCAACGACTACAAAAAACTCTTGCTACGTAGCAGAGCACCTACTGCGGCTTGATGTGGACACAATGTTATGTCAGCTTAGTAAATGAATTCGTTGAAACGCTTAGCAATCAAAAACACATTTAGGCAATCAAGCACGAATATAATCATTTAACCTCTTTCTTCAGTTTCTCAAGCTTCTCCTTACGCACTTTTTCCTCCTCTTCTTTTCTTTTTCTCTCTTCTTGTCTAGAATTTAATTTTAGCCGGTCCTACAAACAAATATAAGAACATTTTGGCTAATAAAGCGTAGAAGATAAGGGGGTTTACGAAAACCACACGGCAGACTGTTGATTTTTTGTTTTGCGACAAAATGCCATTTACTATTGATGAGAAGTTAGTAACTTACCCTGGACTGAAACCTTGTTATTTCAATCAAAGCTTGCTCGGCTCTGGCCGATCGAAGCTCTTCCTGCTCTGCCTCCGCCCTCCACTTGTTCCTCTCTTTCTCTTCTTTTTTCTCTTTTAAACGCAAGCGAGCTTCTTCACGGACTTGTTTCTAAAAAAGCAAAGTTTTTATTGGAACACATGCAGCAGGGACAACGCAAGTGTACGACAAAAATAAATATTCTCCTATCAAAACACACAACGTGTTGTGGAAACAGTGAGGGATGCCAAATAAGGTTGCCCAGCAGCTGCCACAATCAACAAAGTAAACTAACTTTGTCATCACGCTAAAAACAGTCAAGTGCACATGAGGTGAAACAATTTGCACACAGATCTTCATCATTAAGTGCACCAATTGCTTGCCGTAAATACACACATAAAAACGCTTTTTAACCGTTGAAAAAATCAACGAGCAAAACCCACAGTCCCGGTATCATCAAAACCTCTGTGAAGCGTGAAGTAAAAACATTTGAATATTTTACTAAAGTGAGCAACAAGCTACTGCACCAAACAGCACAATCCAATTAGCGAGCCAAATCGATTAAGCTTATCCTTTTAGCGGACCGGCCGGCGTTCCGGAAACATTGCTTGTCTTTATGTCAAAACCGTGTTGTTTTTCACAAACCATCTGGTTAATTATTAGTTGCAGACAGCATGACCACTGAGTAACACAAAATCGAAACTATGATCTGACCATTGCGAGTTCTTCCTTCTCTTTCAGCTTCTTCTTCTTCATTTCTTCTTGCGCCAATTTTTCCGCTTCTAGTCGGGCTTCTTCAGCCTTTTTTACCTGAGGAAAACAAGTTTATTTTCAAATCTGGTTTTGGAAACGAAAGAAGCAATGGGTTTGGTTTCAAATTATGAAATAATTGACTGAAACACCGCTGAACACCTTGGTGTGCTCAGCTGGTATCATTTTTCAGGAATACATATCTGCTGTAAATGAGGGTAAGTCGGGAAGAAAATAAAGGACACATGATTTTAGAAATAAGCCTAATCATTTGGAAAGAAAATAATTTACCTTCCATTGTTCCAATTGCTTCTTTTTCAGCTCTCTCTCCGCTTCTTCTTGTTTTTCCTTTTCCCGCAATAAACTTTCTTGTCTCTCCTTTTCTTCTGCGCTGGCGTCAGCACTGGCTATTTCCTTGTTCTCTTGCTGAATACGATAGAAATAGATGAGGTCAGCTGTGCTATTTGCAACAGAACAAAATAACGAATAATAATAACCTAATAGAAATGAATCCTTGAACGAAGTAATGCAGAAGTGCGGCCATGCCCACCACAGGTGAGATCACCTAGCTACAATACGAGGGAATATAATCCTTTTCGGCTAATTTCATCCTTCGTGTGGACATAAAACTTAAGTAGCATATCTGGTTTAATGTTAAAACGTATCCTTTAAATCTTTTTGAAAATTTTTAAAGTTGCCAACTTGTTGCCGAGAACTTTTAAAAATTTCTTTATGAAATTAGAAAACGTAGATTGCTAACAAGAGGTTGCGAGATCGAAGCTTCCGCATGTTGAAAACAGTGTTCCTCTACGGTGCGCAATTGCGCAGCACCACCAGACAATTTGCGCAGTGCTATCTCATTCTCGCGCACTTCCAACAATCTAAAGTTAATACGGTATGTTTATATCACATAGCCCTGTTAACGTTAGGAACGCTTCACTGTTTGTCTGCATGGTTGCGCTGTTGCATGCGCTTCGTGCGCAACAAAATAAACATTTGCTCAGCGTAGAATTTTCTCAGAGGGAACACTGGTTGAGAAGACCAGAATGTGAACCACTGCTTTCGATCATCTTTGAAATAACTTGTCAAAAACGCAGCACATCAAAAAAAAACAGCCAACGTGTACACACCACTTTCTTCAGTTTCCATTCGACAATCGCCCGTTTTTTAGCTGCTTGTAGTTCCAAATATTTTTGATACCACTTTTCGTGCTCTTTGATGTCGTCTTGTGATCTTCCTGGAATGCTGTCAACTGCAGCTGCTACAAAGGTGGACTTGGCCTGAATGCGAACATTAACCTTCAATTTTCGTCTTAACACAAACGGTTAAAACGAAATTTTTTGTCTTACATTACAATCAACAAAAACTCGCATCCTTTGTTTCACGTGTTTGCAATATATGAAATATGAAACGCCGACCGGGAATGGATTTCAGCCCACCAAAGTTGCGCTGCAATCGTGAAAAAAATCGAATTGTTTTTTAATAACGATAATAATAATTATTATTTTAAGTCAAACTCATCGTCCATATAAATGTAACTATATCCCAAGCAATTTATGCTTAATGAGAAAGCAGATTTGTCAAAGCTCATCTTCAAAAATCGGAGTTTATGATCGTTGACGCCGACTTTAGAGCTCTACGATGGATTAGATTGAAGAAAACTAGTGTGTAACAGTTCAGATTCATTATATTAGCTTCTGTACTCCTTCAAATTGTCAAGACTGGTCTGGTCTGCGGCGGCCACCTCAGCTTGCTTACGCCGGGGGGCACGCGGCTATTTCCAAAGCGAATGCTGCACTAGTGGCAAGTCAGTAGCAGCACCGCGCGTGAACCGTCGTTCCCGTCGCACCCACCCATCAACACCAAGCACGAGGCTGGGCAGTCGGCAAGTACCGTTTTTAACGTCTTCGGTATGTCCCGGCCGGGAATCGAATCATGACAACCAGCTTTGGTGCGGCGTGCTCAACTCACTACACCACTTAATCGGTTGTAACTTGTAACAGAAAGTATTCAATTGCCAATGCCTACACAAACATTCTGCACCTTGAACTTGTTCCGAACTTTTATGAATGCAGAATGGTCATAGTCGTCCCACCCGCCTTGAGGTCCGAATTGAGACACATATTTCTGAAAAAGAAACAAAAACGTCTAGAACTACTGGAACACGAAAACTGCTGTTAACGAAAAAATCTCACAACTGATTGCAACACACAACGGAACGAAGCAACGGTAACCATCTGCATTGTACTGTTGCGATCGGAAAGCCCGAGCGGCAAGTGCGCAAAGCTTCAAACTGTGGCAGCAAGCAACAATAAAGATCATGCGCCGCAATCACTCTATTATTGCTTGTTCGTGCCACTTATATATGGATGTTGTTCTTCGCGCACATCCCGTTCGTGGTGAATCACACATTCAACGCAACGCCAACGGAGAGGTTGCAATAGTACCATAGAAATCGGCAATAGATCAACACCAAGAAACTGAGCTGAAGCGTTACTAAACACACGTCAAATTCGCAGCTCTCCGCGAACAGATACAAAATCCCAGACTAAAACAGATACAAAATCCCAGACTAAAACACACAGGGAAACCCCCTTAAAGGAACAGCGAAAACTGCTTGCCGCACAAGACCCTGACAACAAAATTTCCAAAATATCAGTTACAGTTTTTGTCATTGAAAAATGACCATATTCGCGTCAGTCATACCTCAAAAGCTGTAATTTCAGGAGGGAGGTGGCTAGAACCTGCTTGTCTGGCAAAGAAAGCTTTTGACTTCATGCAGCCCACATTTTCAGATTGAGACAATGATTGCAAACGTGTCTGAATAATTTCGACATCCCTTTCCGTGTCGTTCTCATCATTGATCAACGATTCGAACCTGCATCACATGCGATAGTTTTGAATAACAAGAGCTGGAGAAGTGCAATGCAGGGGGCATGACTGGTTCTTGTGTCACTTGAAAGCAAACCTAAAGCAAAAGTAGCTATTTTCTTGCACATCCGGTACTTATTTTTCTTCTTTTGTCTAAAAAACGCATAAAGAAAAGGGCCACCACGGCGAGCAAAAACTTCAGATCGCTGAGCACTGTCTCAAATGTTCCTTGTTCGCGAATACCGAAACCTGATGCGATAGGCGTCGAACTCATGGTATCCACAACTGCGCTACATTGCATAATACATTGGGTTATTTTACTGTACTCGCACACGCCCCGCGCAGCAATACCCATAAGTACAGAATTGCAAAACCTGAACGAAAACTGTATTTTTTGAAAAGCTGTCCTCGAAAGTAACTTTTCCACTAAGTGCTAAGTCAACGCAATGGAGCAGAGGGTTTGGTGAAACGATACGTATCACTGAAGACAATACGCACAACTGTTCGTCTGCACATTTTCAAAAGAAAGTCACTGCGTGGCGATTATAGTTGGCAAACATACTTCGATAAAAACAAAAACCAACTGCGGAAAGGAAAGTCCAAGCATCAAAATTCAGTTATGGTCCGATAAGGTAAACAAACAGGAGTTTGCAAAAAAGCAAATTATGAACAAATTTTTATGAGAATAAAAAGCAAATTTTTATCTTTGCATCAAATTTGTGAGAACAATGAAATGCACACACAGAAACAACCAGAACATCATGCTTCATTGCTACAAACTACAACAGGATTACTAACATATATAAAACACGACCCACGAAGGTGCTTACAATTTACTTTGTTGTTCCTTGAAACTTGTAATGGTTGTCTCAATGTCTTCCATGGCTTGCTTAATTTTATTGACAACTAGATGTAAAAACAAATGGCCACAGTTAAACTAATTGAACACAAAAAATCAATTACAACATTTAATCTCGTGCAACAGGCAGCGCCAAAAACGTCTGGTGCAGCAGTTGTATGCCAACTAGATGCATACTGTATACCGATGCTTAACGAAAACACAAAACAGGATTACATGTTGAAGCTTGCAAAGCATTTTTAGAGAACATCGCTTCCAGCCGAATGTGGGCATTTTGTTGATTGCAACAGCATTTTAATAGAGGAAAAAAGAAAAAGCATTAGAAACTTGAGAAAGTGTCAGGCCATGAATTCAACACTGCCCATGAATTTTAGTTTTTTTCAGTTTTGGCTGATATAATACCTACGTTCAGTTTTAGCCACAATTGATTGTGTGCATCTAACAATGGAAAAAACAAGCAGTAACTAAATCAAATAGTAAAATACTAGAAGATCACTGAATTCCAAATTTTTTTCAGTGATATATGATATGAAAACAATGATATTTGCGCTTCTGTAATAATGCAATACAAAAAGTCTGTTATCTCCAACTTAGACCAACTACTGAGATCTTGATCACAGAACTTTACAAGAATACAAAATTTGCACATTAACCCAGCGTCAACAGTTTAATTGCATTTTAGCGCATTTATAAAGAACTGGCTCATTGTTAATTACTTGCCAGTTATGCCACAATGTCATATTTTCGTTTCTATTCTGCAGCCAAAGATATCATAAGACTGTATCTTTATTTCATCCTGAAGGTTTTACCATAAACATGTGATCTAGAAGTTGTTATTTCCAATAAACAGGACTAACAGCTTGTCCAGCCTTGTAATCAGCATTAATCAGTGAGTGCAAAGATAAGTTCATACATGGTACTGTCATTGACTTTTCACCAATGCAGCATTCACTACAAAAGTAGCTGTGTAGCCCGCAGCAGACGCAAGTGGAGGAAGATGGGCTTCGCAGACCAGTCATGGCACTCCGAAAGGAGTACAAATGTAAGCATAAGAAATGGATGGGAACAAAAACGCTGCACATAAATGGCTTCATTACAACAGCATAAAATATTGTGTTTATGTTTAACCATCAACCTAACACATTCATTCAGAATATGGTTCATTGAACATTTAGCAGAGATTTTGATTGTCTCCAGTAAACCACAGCAAGCACACACAAGTCAGTTTAGATTGTGATAAATCAAAACTACTTTGAAAATAACAGTGTGTATAAACAATACGAAATGCTCAACATGTAGGCAATTACTACTTGGGTTAAAGAGAATAAAAGCAGTTGGTTTTCCTGCTGATTTTTATGACAAATATCTTTACAGATTAGCATGAGAAAGAGAATATATAATCTGAAGTTTCACATTGCATTCTTCCAGCCTATACAAACAGCCATTTCAGTATGAGACTCACACTGAGATGTTGGATCAACATTTCCAAGTTGCCCTTGAAACCTTTGCACTTTCTCTTTCATCTTTGACAAATGTTGATCAATCTTCAACCCTAAAACAACAAAGGTACGAAGATTAAAAAGTGTACTGCAAATGATAATAACTTTTCAAAAAATAAACGGTTTATGACAGTAGTATTTCACATCAGTTTGATTTTCTTTTCTACAAACCTTGATATTCACACATTTCAATAAAGCAAAAATGTAATTTAAGATGTGGTGTACTGATCTCAGGTGAACAGTTCATTAAACTTAGTGCATACTTTTTATTGTAATTCATCACAACTGTATTTAGCAATTATAACAAATCATTAACCATGTTTTGTATTTCTTACATTTTAGAGCAGAAATTAAAATCTATTGTTCATCTATATCAAAAGCAGGTTAACTCGTTGGCTGCCAGCCTACGGTATATTCGTACTTTGATTTCGGCTGAAAAAACAGCAGTTTTCGGTTGCTTTACCAACGCCCCAGCTCCTCCGCCAATTGCACTAGAGAGCTGTTCAACTGCTCAAACGGATCAGCCAGTCTGGTAGATTGCACTCGAAAAAAATTTTTTTGGTTGCGGGGTGCAGATTGTTTGTGACTGACGTCATAAGTGAAGTAGTTTTAGGGTCATTTTGGCTCATGTTGCCTGGCCTAGGGCCCAACCACTAGGCCAAAGTGT
>JGI24159J19872_10009042_pt1 | contig 13059 bp, 6 predicted proteins | sample Ectturendosymbi4_FD_19872 | JGI IMG/M metagenome (IMG submission 19872) | reverse complement strand
GGGGGGGGGGGGTGAAGGCGCATAGCCGTGTACCCAGGGGTGTACAGAGGGAGGACAAGGGAGCACAACACCCCGGGCGCCGAAAAGTCTCAACAATGTCGCAATTACTTTCTTCAATACCCCTCAATTGCTCCGAAAGATCTTTGGTTCGGACATGGGAGCGCCAAACTTGTTTCTTGTCCCGGGCGCCATCCAACCTCGGTACCCCCCAGGGTGTACCCCTTCAGTGGACAGTGGTAGGCGTCACGTTTAAGAAATAGCGATTGTGTTCAAGGAAAGAAAGACTTGAAGCTTGTTGGAAGTCCACACGGTGCGCTCAATAAAGTTAGACGAGTGTTATGTCGCTGCTGGCAACCCGTGTGGAAACACCTAGAACTGACAATACGATGCAGGTTTTCATATCGAGAGCTGCAATTAACTTATTTTCAACGACGAAAACATCCGATTGACGAAATCGGTTGGGAAATCACACTGACAAGGGTAACAAACGCGCCAGAAATTACGGCTCACGACATTCTGATTTAGACTTCTATAACACTTTGGTCGTGTTCAAACATCAGTCGTTTTGTTCAAGTTAAACTTATCGCCAGTATGGAGATCATCACTAATGAAGAGCAGGTGAAAATCTATGGAACCATAGCGAGGCTGAGTTTCAAATAGCAGTAGTTTGTTGATGCACAAGGAGTAGAACGTGAAGGTTGAGATATGTGGTAAGAAACAGCAGCATTGCAGCTGCCAGGCAGCATGGTCATTCCACAGCTTTCGCCAACGCACGAAACACGCCAGGCTGACAAAGCCCACCAATCAAAACCCGTCACAGCAACGTGACAACCAATCAACAACCGTCACGGAATCATGACAAGGTCAACCTGGGGCGACGCGACTGACACGTCATCGTGGAGAATTTGTGCAGCGTTGAAAAACTAGCCATATGTCAACTTTATCAGCGAATATCTCCTGAGGAGAAACGGAGTCGCGAAAACTGAACGATTTTTGAAGTAAATCGAGTTTCAGCGCCAAGAACACGAAGCCCCATTGACTCACGCGTTCGTTACAGCAAAACAGTTGCAATATAGCAACGCTGCAATGCGATTTTAACGGCAGGTCAGACAGCTGGTTCCATAAAATGTATCGTTGTAAAAGGAACCCGCCCATCCTATCGTTGACCAATAAAGGCTTCCACTGTTGGAGTATCGAGTATTCTTGGCAAATGTCGAATTATCGTTTGGGTTAAAAACAACGCGAGTGGTTTTGAGCAGATTTATAAATTCAAAATAACAAAATCCTATTCGCAAAATGTCATTTACGCTGCGAGCTACCCGATCTTCGCGAGGTAGTCGCGGTTCAAAAACAGCATCACCTTAAAATAAACAACTCTGCAAACACCGCTTCAGCTACACGAGCAACTTAAAAGAACAAAGAGAAATCGCTCAAAACAGAACACACAAAATCACAGCAGGCAAGCGGCAATCGATTGGTGGTAGGTGTTCACCCTCGACAGGCAGAATCATTTGGAAGGAAAAAACACCATGTACCGCTGTGTGTCAGTCGTCGTGGTCAATGTTTGTGAGCAGGTAGTAGTAGTAGTTGGAAGCAAACGGGCACTCTTCAAGCTGCACGCGCGAGTTTTAAGCAGATTGCTATCGCGTGTGACTACTGCGAAGTTTTCGAAATCTTGCCTACGGCGTGCAGTCGCTAGCGCAGATATGGAACAAGCACAATATTTCAAAACTCTATCAGCGCCGTCAGCTCTAAACGCGCGTTTCGTTCGATTGCTGCTTATCGCCATCGACAATACTGCAGCGTGTGGCAAATAAATACAAAGGGGACGGGCGAAAATCAAAGACATGCGTTGAACACAATACCTGCACGTTGGTTGACGCGGTCGCTTTGGTTTTGTCAGCGTTGTTGTCCTCGATCGCTGTGAACATAATCAAAATATTTTCGAAAAAGATTACTTTGAAAAAACAGATCTTTGGCAGATTTTCAAGTTTCTGCAACGTACATTACAAGCTTTGCAGCGAAAGCCAACAGAATATCTAACTCGGAATAATAATAAAAACTTTTTAAAGCCACACGAAGAAAGAAAATCACCGCACTTTCAGAACTATTAAGAACAATCGCCTTCGAGATCAAAGAAAATGGCCAGGTATTAATTCGCCGACAAAAACAATAGCTTTGACCAAAAGAGGGATGAAATCGAAGAACTAGCCGAGTCTGTATTCGTCAGGTAGCACCGGCGTCTATTTCCGCAAAGGTGTGATTAAGATGAAGCACTGCGCACAAGTGGCTCATCGGCTTCTTGTCCTAAAGACTATTTTTTATGACCTTCCAAGAAACGCAGACAAGACTGCAGCCTTCCAAGACTGTGGCCTTAGCAAACAGAACGTCAACAGACTGTAACAAACCATCGGCGTCGCCAACTCCGTTTTCGCCGGCGCTTGTTTCAAAAGACGCGTCGCCGTTGGTTACGGTTTCTACGGCAACGGTCGGCCTCGAAGCAACAGCTGTGTTTTTCGGAGCCGGCGTCGGAAAAGACGCCTCGTGACCTGGGGAGGAGCGTTAAATTGTAATGAAACAGGTTTGCGGGCTGTAACGAACTAATATAATGACGCGACAAATCTGTGCAAATGCAGACAAGCTTGATTTTCTAAGGTTTCGCAAAAACGAAAACGGAAGACTGCTGGCTCGTGCTCATGGTGGGCTCTTCGTGACATCACAATCTCATTGTTGTCTCACACGAGCTTTGGCCGCTCCACAAAAGCGAGGGTTGTATTTTTTCACGTGTGCATGCGATTCGTTTGTGCGTTTAATCCCTTGCTAGTTCCGAAACGCGTCTCGATTGCAATGATTTTTAATTGGATCAATCGTTTATTTGCCAAGAAAAATAACAGCATTGAAGGAAGTCTGAAAAAAGAGCACTGTTTTCGTTGCCAAGCGACCCGGCCGTAGCAACATGACGTGGCTAACCCCCCCGCCCCCCAACATATTCAAAAAGTGAGTTGGGAGCAATTTCCGTTCAATGAACACAACTATGGGCGTTGGAACGGGGGTGGCAGGAGGGGACCTTGGCCACACCCTGGATTTTGAAAATTTCAACAAAAAAGGTTGTTTTTTTAGTTTCGAGTGGGAAAAGCCAAATTTCACCACTTTTTGTTCCCCGAAAAAATTTTGGAAAAATCCCCTGGTGGCCCCCCCCTGGAAATCCTTCCGACCCCGTGATCACAACCATCATCATCATCGCGGCCCAATGTCGCTTTTCTTCCGTAAGACAAACAGCGCCGCGATGTATTCATCCGCCCAACACGACACATCTCGCGTACGCAATAACTGCAAACACGCACCGGCCGACTTTTTCTTGGGCGACTTGCTTCTGGTCACAGTGGCCTGCTGCAGCTTCTTGTGGCTTTCCGGGTCCAGAATGTCCCGGTACTTGGACACCATCAGGACCGACACAAAGTAGACGATGGCCAGGGCCAGGTCCTGGGCGTGCTTGCTGTCGTCCTGCGAAGAAGACGGTTACAGCAACATCCGGGACTTTTTCCAAGGACCGACCCGTGTAATGGTGTCTTCAACTGGTTGCAACTGTTTTTGCAGCGCTAGACCATAATGAGAAATGCTTTCGACCAGTGGTTCTTAACCAGGGGGCACGTCTCCCCAGGGGGGGGCGTCCATACATTTCCAGAGGGGCGGGAGTCTTTACGCGCTCTACAACATGAAAAGTTTGAACAGTAAATTTTTTACCGATGAATACATTCGATTTCACAACTTACTTAATATCAGGGGGGGCTTGAAACTAAGGACAATTTCTCAAGGGAGGCGTGGTACAGAAAAGGTTAAGAACCACTACTTCAGACTGATTTTTTCATGAAAATGCAAGAAACCCAAACGCCGCGCTCGTTTAACACGCGCGCGCGCGCGAATTATCTCGCCCCACAGCTCAACGCCGCGAACTCACGATGTCGCGATAGATGATGGACCGCAGCCTGTTGATGTCCGACGTCTGCAGCAGACGGTGCTTGTCGGCGATCGGGTTCGCGTCGTTCGACATTTGCGCCAGGAGCATTTCGGCCGCGTCCTGGGCCGACATGTCTGCACTGGAGTCGTGGCTGTCCACTGAACCGGCGTCCTGCGGCGTTAAGACGAAACGCGCGATAAGTAGCAATAGCGACCCTTGCCGGGTTTTGAACCAGCGCTTATCAATCCATGGACTGTGAAACTGTTAGAAGTGGGCTGAGCACCTTTTTTGCTGAGCTATTCCAATAGGAATTATTTCTTCGCAAGAAATCATGGATTATTACGAAAAAGACAAAACTTTGAACTCTTCGTTCCAATAAGTAAGCTCAACTTGCGTATTAAAAGCAAAGTGCATGTGTTCATTGCGTTGACTTTTGCTGCCACACCTTATCGTGGGCCCTCAAACAAGTTCTTGATAACCACGGACCGCGAGGTTAAGAAAAGGTTGAGAAGCACTGTTCTAAACACTTTTGTCAGCGCAGCACTGGACTACAGAGAGCAGATGAATCCGGAGTTCAGTGGAAAAGCAAAGAACTAAACCTTGGTCTGCAGAGCTACCCCCTGCTGATTGGTCGGCGATAGGCTGCGACGCTCAAGAAGACCGACCCTGGTAATCAGGACTGTAGCTTAAGGTCTGCACTTACTTAATCAACATGCACTACCAGGGCAACAGCGTTTCTGTGGAAAAGCGATGTTGCATTCCATGGCGCATAGAGCTTAACTAGCAAAACACGGTAGAACTTGCGACAAAACTCACCCCGTCAGTGGCGACTCGGTCGATCGATCCGTCCGTCGAAGTGCCGTTCCCGATCACGTAGTTCGGTGTGGGGGGTGCGCTGGAGGGGGGCGGGCGCAGGTAGCGCGATTGGAGACAGTTCCTCACGGCGCATATGCACGCTGCACGAGGTGGAGTAAGATGATGATTGTGACGACATAAGCGTCAGGTTACAAGGGAGGAGCACTTCAGCAGGTGGGGCGAGAAATTATCCGATTGGTCAAGCGTGCGCTTGAGGCTATGCCTTGTAAAACAACCCTTTGTAGGTTGGTTGACTGTGGTTCTAGGGCTGTGCGATGATCTCATTCGAATGACGCTAGAAGCCTTTTTTGCGAAGGCGCAATTTGCATTGAGAGTTGAAAAACAACAAAGCCCAGCTTACGCGCGAATGGGGAGTGGGGGGTTGCAGCGAAACATCATTTGAAACGCGCTTTTTCAGAGGAGTTCCCACCCTGGGATATATTTACTCCTAGGGGTATATTTTCCTATCTGTAGAGGTACATTTAAGATTAGCAACAGAAGGGAAAGGTATGTCTATATATTACTTATTTCCAAATATTCTAATCTAAAATATAAAGTCCTATTAAAAATTCAGTGGAGTTTTGTTGTCTTGCTCAGCCTTTTCGTCATCAGAAATTTTAGAGGTACATGCTCATCTGTCGAAATGCTGAAGGGGTGCATGGTAAGAGAAAGGTTGGGAACTCCTGGTATAGCGCGACAACATACTTTCAAAGTACCCGACGCTTAAATATTCCATAGTTCAACACAGCATTCTGCGAACTCGACAATACCCAGCAGTTCCATGATTGGGATCGAATTTATTAACTGCTGCTGTTGCAGAACCTGCAAAGCAGGCACCAAACGCCCGGAAAGTAACTACACCACAGCGAGGAGCGACCCGGTACTTTTTTCGCTCCACGTCACCGGCCAGCGCAAGCAATTACCTGTGCGCAGGCACTGACGTAGCACGCCGCCATTGGCCATGTTCTTCTCGTTCTCGATTTCGGCGAAGGTGATTGTCGACGCGTATGCGAGAACGTCGATAAACGAGCAGAGGCGGTTGAGGATCCGCCAGGCCGCGNCCATGCTCAGGCCCTGGCCGGGNTCGATGGTGTCCAGTTCGTACTGGCCGGAAAAGAAGACGCCGTAAAGATTTTAACGTTCGCATTTCGATTAGAGACGAAAGTAGAGAGGATTTAAATTATGGACACGGGCGTCGGAAGGATCTTTTCCAGGGGGAGCCGTTAGCGAATTTTTCTACGCAGGTAACCGTAATGATTTTTGCGGGGGGGGAGGGGATAAGTGATGAAATTTGATTTATCCTTCTCGAAACTAAGAAAAGGTCCTGCTTTTGCTGAAGATGCAATAGAAAAATGTCAAACTTCAAACTCAAAGGGGGGGGGCGAAGGACCCCCTGCCCTCCCCTTCCGACGGCCATGATTACAGACCGCAGTACAAATTACAATTACAGGCGGCTGTAGGCGAAAAGTTTCGTTTCTTCAGGATCACGCCACACGCCTGCGAACGTGTCAAGCTACAAGAGACTGCGAGAGAGCTTTCGCCAACACGCTCCTGAGACTGAACAGCACTGCGGTACAACGTCTCGGTTCGTTTTCAACGACCAGTCAAACAACATACGCTCGATGCAGCGGCGCAAATATCGCGAAAACGTAATAGAATGAGTTCGAGAATCAGGGCGATTGTAAACCCACCCCGGTTACAGAAGAGTTTTTGCTGACGCCATAATCGGTCGCACTTTTCAAAAGCGAATTCGAAACATTTGCATTAAGATTGAGCTCCGTGCGCAATCCCAGGTTTACGAAGACTTGCAATCAGTTAATGTCAGCGCTAGCGTGTAAGGAGAAAAGGATCGGCATCCGGTACAAGTATCGCGAGGGCGCGTGCTGTAACGATTGTTTCTGCATTTGCACGCTCCTTTTCAATGCTTGTTACGAAGCTATGAGTTTTCTGAAGGAAAAAACGCGATTTTTTGTTGGTTGCGAGTTCAAGAAATTGCGAGAGAACACCCAAACTTTCACATTGGCATTAGCGGCAAATAAGAACAAGACAGTCCTGTAACGTTAGCGAAGCCAAGGGTGCTTGTTGAAATGTAAAGGTTAAAAATATTTGAAGCTTAAAATTAAGACCAACCAACGGCGAACTTTTAAATTGCGGTCTGCAAAAAGAGAACAATCTTTTCAAAATTTGACAGAGCATGGAGAGCAAAACGCTACAACCGATGTTGGTTTCGGAGACCTCACCGCGGGTGACGTGGCCGAGGAGAGAATGGGGAGGATCCCACCGCAAGCGAGGACGATGTTGTCGACCATCTGTGACACCAGATGGATGGTGTTGTGCACGAAGATGATGTTATCGTTCGAGTTGATGGTGTCGAGTAGTGTTTCCGAGTTGCTGCGGAAAGAATTGTCGAAAAAAACTGGACTAAGATTTTTTTTATTTGAAAATTACAGAGCGCTTGAATTATATTTTCTTATTTAAATATTTGTATTCTCTAAAATTATTCTTATCAAATATAAAAAATGTTTTCAGGAAAAAAATGTATTTTATGATATTTTGAATAATATATTTTTCAAATGGCTTGAAATAAATATTTTTTATTTGTATTTTCTAAAAATGTTTTTATAAAAATAAAAAAATGTTTTTGGGAAAAAAAATTTCTTTTGATATTTTTACCTGAAATATTTTTATAAAAAATTATTTGCAATTAAGCAGTTAAACAAAGCGGCGGCAAAAAATTAGCGATACAAAAACACGCGCCTTTACTCCATGCACAACAAACGGCGAGTTACAAATAATAACAATCGAACGGAAAAAGAACAAAGATTAACAACCTTTTCCAGTTTTCGATGTCCCCCTCCAAGCACGTGAACAAATCGTCGAGCAGACGAAGATGGACAGTGGACCACCTGTATTCCGGGACCCGGAAGACCATGGTCCTGGGCCCAGGACTGAACTGCTGCTGTTGTTGTTGCGACGCCTGACGTGAACAAAGCCAGCAATTCAAACCGCGCGTTTCAATTGTGATGTAACAACTAAAAAGTTAAAGGTCTTTCACGGAAGGTATCTGAACCGCTGAAGGAATCTACGCCAGCATTTCCTGACATTTGTGGGTCACGGACCCTAGTACGTCCTAAAAAAGGTCACGGACCCCTCATGAAGAAACTTTGCAATAAATAGTCGATATCAGGTCTTAATCATCGTAGTAGTGATAAGAATGTCTGCAAGACCTATCAACCCTTTGAATCGCAATAATGGACTCCCTGGGGGCCAATCTTTCGAAGTGCTTTTATGACGTTCACAATCTGCTGATGGTAGCGAATAACAGACAAACGTAACAATGGCAACGCTACTTGAAAAATACAACTTTCTACCGATCAGACAAGGAAGCGATGTTGCTGGGGGAGCGGAACGGCCCCAGGGGGCAACTACCCCGTTTTAACTTCGGCCCAGGTCCACTGCTGGCCAGTTGCATCTAATTTAAGGAATATATCGCTGGCTGACAAACGTTACTGCCACTGCATAGCATTTGTAGCAAAACGTGGTGCAGGTGTTCCCAGCAGGGTAAGGCAAGATCAAGTTGCTAGGTAACACATTAAAGGGGCCAGTGTGTCGGAAACATTGTCGGCGTGGACAGTTTTCGCGGCTAGTGGAGACGGAAACCCTGACGAAGAGGGTTCCGTAAAGAATCTGGCCAGTGACCATTTGAATGCCCGTAGTATATGCCAAGGGAGAAGAAAAAGGGAAGCTGTTGAATAACAGATAATCAATTTGCAACAAAAACTATTTTGGGTATGTTCAAACAAAAAAAACTGACTTATTCCTACATTTCTCCGAATAGCTACTTCACGTGTAACCCAGGTTACTGATTAACTTACAGGTAAACCTAAAATCACCGCACCTCGCCTGCATCCTGATGCTGGTCCGCTTCCTTCACCGCGGTCTCTTCAGGCGCCTCCAGAGACTTCGACGCTTCCTCCCCAGGCGGCGCTGGCGTTTCTTTCTGGGAGGACGGCTGGCTTTGTGACGTCGAAGCGGCAGCAGCGTCGTTTACTTTTTTCTCAGCATCACCATCACCATCATCATCATCATCATCATCATCATCATCATCAGCATCAGCAGCAATAACATCGGGAGTCGATTGGTCTCCCGCTTCCACTTTCTGGGCTTCTCCATCTTCTCCTGAAGATTCCTCCTCCACTGTGGAGTCCACTTGTTCGTGGGCGGATGCAGGTTCTTTATCTTCGCCTTCTGCATCAACTTCCTGCGATTCACCATCAACCACTGCGACGCCAACAACATCATCAGCCACTTGTGTGGCGTCACTCTTCCCTGACTCGCCACCATCCCCACAAACCTCCATTGTCCCCGCAACCTCCTCATCAGCTTTTTCTTGAGTAACCTGTGGTTCTTCTTGTGTCTCATGAGCCCCGTCTTCCTCTTTTTGGTCTTCGGAAGTAGCATCTTCTGCACCTTCCTGTGTATCACCACGCACTTCTGCACTTTCAGTATCATCCAAAGCCTTGTCAGCAGCGCTGTCGTCTTCACGTTGATCCTCCTCCTGATCTTCTTCCACTCCCGCCAGATCAGCCTTGCGAAGCTCACCGCCATCACTGACTGCTTCCTCTTCGCGAACACCAACATCCCCATCGTCAGGCTCAGCAGGCTTGGCCAGTTGTGAAGCATCCCGATCACCGACTTCCGGACTACTCTCCTTCGCAACGTCACCAGTCGGGGGGTCGTTCACCACCTGCGGCTGAGCAGCATCTGCGCTGGGACTTTCTTCTTTCATCTCTGCCTTACTGGCGTCCCCATTGCTGAGGTGTTCAGTTCCAGAAGCTTCTTCAGCCGGCAGCTTCTCATCGCTCGCTTCCTTTTGTGAATCCCCAGGTTGTTCTTCCTCTTCTTGGATCTTCCTTTCGCTCGTTTTTTGCTCTTCGTCAACGTCTTTTACATGCTCCTCCTCCTCCTCCGGTCCTCCGNTCNNCCTCCCCGTCTCGTTGTTCGGCAACTTCTGCTTCCAGATCATCTTTATTTTCATCCGATTCTTCCTGTTGCTGCTTTTCAACTTTGACCTCTTCGTTTCCTTCCTCGGGCGAAGCGGGCACTTCCGTGATCGTCACTTCCACCGCCTCCCCATTAACTGCGGTCGCTGCACAAAGAAAGAAACAATCTACCGTTGCCTGAACCCTGGTGTTTCGTCAAAGCAGCTTTCGAGCTCGAATTCAGCTTCCACCAAATAACATCACAACAACTTATCAGTGGCGTGCAGGTGCCCGAGTGTAGGGGTGAACTAGGAGTGGAGGCAGAGTTGTTTTTTTTTCACGAAAAGCCGAACAAGGAGCCGGAATCATTTTTTGAATAGCTCATACTATAGGCTGCTATAAGCCTTACACAGCATTCAATTCGGCGTTTAAGCAGCATCCGGAGTGCAAAACTTCCAAATGTTTCGGAGTCGGATTCCGCGAAAAGTAGGAGTGGAGTCTAGGTCAAAATTTTAGACTCCGTACACCACTGCAACTTATCTATGCGTTATTAATAAAAAAAAAAACGCTAACCCTGAGGCAGAACGAAAAGATTTATACCCAGACACAAACGACTTCCTGCCACTACAAACCGCACGTTTCAAAGGAACTTCTTTTTTGAAAAGTTAATCATCAGAATTAAACACAAAGTTCTGTTCGCAATCAAAACTTCAACGAAGTCTTTCTTTACCACAGAAGAATTAAGCATCGTAGTTATACCTTCTTGTTGGGGGGAGGATCCCGTGATTGCGGACACCTCACCGTTACCCCTCGCTTGACTTTCTGACAGCTGGTAATCTTTGTACATTTGTTCCAGATACTGCTTGTGTATTTCGAATGATACCTTCGCAAAAAAACGTCCACAGTTGGTAGTTATTATTCTTTTGTGTAAAAAAGCACGTCATCGCGTATGATGTCACACACGACCGGAAAAAATGCAACTTGATTTGATCATAAAGTGCCAGTTGATTGAAATCAAGCAGTCGATTTGGTCGTTTTATTTTGTTTGACGAGTTAGCGCCGCGATACACCGACCAAACCAAGCAACACCAGAAGCACATTATGAGTGGGTTGCGACCATTACGTGTGGCGGACGTCATAATCACCTATACGTCCGGCCTCCAAGTGAAACGGTATAGGAATGACTTATCGTTATAAATTTGCAACACCACTAGACCGTTTTAGTCGACACTTGCGTTTGCGCGTGAGGCAATTTAACTGGATAAAAGCAAGGTTGTTTTTACAGGGTACGGGCAGACACGGCCAACAATTACTTGCCTGCTTTTAGTCTTGTTCACGTCACACGCAGGTTTCGTTTCGCCCTAGATGTGCACGCAACGCCACTTAACGTTAGCGATGAATCGAAACCTAAGCGTAAGACTTTCTTCCAAGAGACATACCTGCCAGTGCTACAGACAGGAAGAGAATCGATTAGTACCACCAAGATCTTTGCACCATTCTCGACTGGATCAAAAAAAGTAACAAACAGCTGAGCTGCGCGGTGATGTCCCGAATGCGATACTCACTTTCGAATGGACAATGGCCAGGGTGTCAACCCAGACCCGCCAGCCCCCCCACTCGAGTTTGATCGCGTGGTAGAGCAAGACCTGAAAGATCTGGTAGACCAGCTCTTGGCACCGGTGTTGGGCGCTGGTTTGGGGGGCCAGGTAGCCCAAGGCCAGCATCCAGTCCTGCCAGACCGACTGCTGCAAGAGGATGCGGCGGTTGTCATGGCTCGCTTGGAACAAGCGAAGCATGTCGGTCAGGAACAGTAGCTTGACCTGCATTGTTTGCTCCTTATCGTCGGAGATCTGACGCAGGATGTTGGCCGTGACTTTCATCATGGCTGGAAAACAAATCGTACGATGCAACGGCGTAAATTTTCTTTTTTGTTGTTGTTAATGTTGGTGAGGGCAACATTCGGCGGCAGGCCAAAGCCTGAAATTTACTTCTTGCCGGGGCGATTGAGGTGAACGCTCTTGTCCAAGGAGCGCCACTGCGATTCACTCAGTGGCCGTGGATCGAACACCCAACCTTCCAGTTGAGAGGTGGACACTTTACCACTGTGCTATTGCCGCCCCAAACATTTTCTTTTGCTATTTTTAAAAATTACATTTTACTTTTTTTCTCATCAGGAGAAAAGATTTTACAGCAAAATTGCTTGTCTAGCATCGAGCAATTTTTTGCCGCAAGATCTGATGCTTTTAGTTCGAAGATTGTGATGATTGTTGGCACTGCTCAAAAAACTTTCAATTTCTTCGATTTTTTTGGACACTTACAGACACGCAACCGCCTCCAAACAAACAAACCAACCTCCCTCCCTCCTCCACCATACTGTGAACTTCAACGTAAATAGCAACTGCGTTATATTCATTTTCCGCGACGAAAACTTCAAAATTGAAAAAAAAAATCAACGTTTGTGTCAAAAACATACCATTGTGTTCAACGCAGTTAAAAAAAAAACACAAAAAAACAAACGGATGCGAATCTGACGTCAACTGTTCCTCCCCATACTCGGTTGCGACGCAGTAACTTAATACCAGAAACAAACATTTCAAACGGTTCATCAAATATCTTGACCAGGGTTCTCCAAACTTTCTTGTCGGAGGGCTACATAAACTATCACGCAACAGTTCGAGGCCCGGACATCTTAGGTAATGTGAATGTTCCTGGGGAAGCTAATTCTTCCAAATCAACAAGTTTTTCGTAAATACATTATTTTTCATTATTCACAAACTGTGTTTGTGGTCGGATGAAACGGTTTCGCGGGGCCGGATCCGGCTCGAAGGCCGTAAGTTTGGCGACCTGTGCTTTAGACCATTGAAAATTAACATCAGTTACCAAGCAAGAGCAAACTCACTCAACCGTACCAGGGTTCTGTATGGTCACGTGAGCGGCAGGCTCGTGGTGGGGGGTGTTCAGGATCTGGGTGCTGGGCTCCTGGACCAGGACCTCGAACATGGCGTTGTAGGTGTCCATGCCCATCTGCTCCCCGTAGAGCAACAAGCGTTCCCCGACCAGCATGAACAGACTGTTCGTTTCCATCACCTCCTCCTTGCGCCTGGAAGTGCACGCGCGCGTCAGAGAGAGTGCACGCGCGAGTTTTTTTGCGCGTTGTGAACGGTGCCCTTGATGGCAGGTTGTCAGAAGTAAGGCCAAGGGTGAAGGGTGTGGGCGTCAAAAGGATTTTTCCAGGGTGGGCCAATAGTGGATTTTTCTGGGTGG
>JGI24159J19872_10009041_pt1 | contig 13059 bp, 8 predicted proteins | sample Ectturendosymbi4_FD_19872 | JGI IMG/M metagenome (IMG submission 19872) | reverse complement strand
ATGTGTAACACACGAAACTAGTTTCCTTACGCAATAAATTGCGATCGATTCGCTTGGTGTGGGTCACTGTTGTGGCTTTACAAATATTGCTGAATGACAAGTACAAGCTGAATCACTGCAAGGAGATGGGAGCAGAACCAGGCAGGAGATTCCTCATACAGCCGGCTGCAAAACTAGAGCCTGTAATTGTTGAATATAGTTATGTGGAAGTTTGAATCATCACAAAAAGATGAAAGCAGAGCCCAATCGACTGATTCCTCAAAAGCTTGCAGCAAACCTACGGCTTTTAATGGTTCAATGAAGCAGCCAGACACGTGTCGAAACTAGACGGGGCTACAAAGCCGTTGCTCTGAATAAGCCAGCGTCAGATATTACGAAGTGCGCGGCAGGTTTTGTTTTTAATATCGCAAGTGACGTAACACATGCCAATTATTTCATCATAACGTCGTACTGCGGTCTTTCAGATTAAACGAATATGAAAACCGAGTAAAATAACTAAACAAGTTATAATGACCTCGGAGGCAGCGTGAAACAGACTTGCACTAAGCGCGACTGTAACGCAGTATTGACGAGTTGCCTTCTTCACGACATTCCTCCTGTTGCAACCTCTCCAGTGGTGTTGCGTTGATAGTGTGATTCACCACGAACGGGATGTGCGTGAAGAACAAAACTATATATATGTGGCGCGAACAAGCCATAACAGAGTGACCTCGTCGGGTGATCTCTATTGTTGCTTGCTGCCACAGTGCGAAGCTTTGCGCACATGCCGCTCACGATTTCCGATCGCAACAAAAGCCAGTCGCGAAACACGGCTACCGCCAAGAATAGCAAGCTCGAACGCCCACAGAACTTCCGCATAACCGTGACGGAAGCGGTTGCCGTGGCACGTACGCGGTGCCTTTGGCATTTTATGTGGTCTAGACACCAAGCGGAGTGGACTTTGCACTGGTAGCGGCCGGAGCTTCCGTTGTTCCCCAGCAGCTGGATGTGTGCACAGGTTTGGCCCGGGGAGGCAGTCACGACTGAAGTTACATGTTGCAACAAGCTTTAGTATAAAGCGCTTGAAAACGGAACCGATTCAACGACTTTCAGCGATATTCCGGTAACGGATGCATCTCTTCTTTTGCGGTGAAATCGTCTCGAAACAACGTTTCAGCGCTGCAGACCGCTTTGCGTTGGGCCCATTACGCGACAAAGCCCATTGTTTGGTAATCAAACATCGCTCTGCAGGCTCCAGACGGCTGATTGCAGTGCTTCCCAATTATTTTAGGCTTACGGCAAAGGAGAAAACATTTTGCGGTGCCCAGTGGCGAGTCCAAAGCAATTTGCTCTCAGGCTTCAATGACAGTTTGAAAATGTATTTTTAATGATATTTTGAAAAATGCGTTACCTCGCGACAACCCCAAAAATTGTAAACAACATCCCAGTGTGCCGAGGCAGCCATTTATAAGAACCTGTCTTAGTGAGAACCACTGTCTGAGGAGCAAACACGAAAGCGACATTCGAGATTAAATCGACCCCATGTGAAGATTCCGCACTTCACGACGGTGCTTCAATCAACTATGGCCCGTCGGGTGGTCGCACCAAGACCACTTGAAAAACGAACCGCCATTGGCTTCCCGTCTATTTAGGGGACCACGACTGAACTCGTCACGGGATAGCCCCCTCGACGCGGAAAAAATCGCCTTCGAAGCTTAGACAGGAGAAAGCGACAGTTCCGCGAAGAGTTGCGCCCGCGCTTTTCCGGGTAAGTTGATGTTGTGGTTTGTGACGAAACAAACAGGGACATGTCGTCGACCACTTTCACGCGCGATCAGTTTATCCCGACGAAGCGCGGTTTTCACAGAATTCTTCGTCCGACAACGAAATTCAAAGAGCTCAGCCTCAACGAGCACAAGCCGACGAAGCTATGCGAAGTCCCAAAGTAAAAGTAAACAAACAAACAAAAGACTTCGTTCAATCCAAAAACGAGTGCTGCGCACAGCGGGCGCAGCGATCGACCTACGTTTTGTTTTTGATGATTATTTCGTACGCCTCTTCGCCCGGCGGTGCGTCTTCCACCTCCCCCGCAACGAACGTCACGGCGTGACTCGGGGGGCAAGGTTCCTTGGACGGGAACAAGGCGAGGTTGAAAAGGTCTGAGGCGGAAGAAGGGACACAAATTAAGGCCAGAAACGTCGCGGTAACGGGAAAACAAAGGCGCGTATCAAACCGGGTCGGATTTCAGGAAAAATCACTCACGTTTCTGGCTTTTCACCGAAAACGAAAAAGCATCTTCCAAAAGATGCGGTTGGGTTGTGAACAGTTAATCCCAGAGTTATACATGGGAGCGGCAAAGCAATTCACCACGGAGAGCGTGCACAGCGCATAACAGATCAAAAAGATCATCCGCGAACACGGGTGGGGCAAGCCGGCAGCGATAGTATGCAAAATACATCTTATCTTAGACGCGAACCGACTACGAACGGAGGAGGTAGCCTTCAGCAGCACCAGCAGTACATGATGCAAGAAAAGAACAGGACGGCGATAAGCGCACCCACGTCTCGAGTCCAACGACCAACCTGCAAAGCGCGAGGCTTCGGCGCTGAACTCGTCCGCACCGCACACCTTCCATTCTCCCGTGGACAGATCGACGGTGTGGTTTTCGTCGAACGTGGAACGCAGCGGAGTTGGAAGAATGCGCATGGGGGCTTTCCCTAAATCGGTAACGTTGTACCTGGCAAACAAAGTGACATTTGAGCGTGAAGTGGAAAACAATAGCACCGCTTGCGCTTTACAAGAGCCCTTATTGTCCACCTGAGTAGTGGCTATTTGGGGCATCGAGTGCGCCCACAGCAGATAAAAACTTCAATAACGACAGTGCGAATTTTCAATTTTTCTAGAGCTTATTTAACAAATAACACGTTTTCTAGTCTTCCAATGACGACAGTTCCGGTGCCGAAAAGCATTGCTTACGAAGCGTGTATTGCAATGCTTTCTCAACAGTGGTCAACGGCGGTCGCATCTAAACGCTGATGGTCGCCCGTTCTGACAGTTAGAAACCAGTTTTGCGGTCTAACGAACATTTAAAAAATTTGCTTGTCAAAGGACGCAAGTACTAACTGGGTTCTTTGAGAGAGTTTTATGCTGTTCGTTGTTGCTGAGAAGAAAGCGAATTTTTAACCAACTTTGCAAATCAACACTGGACAGATTTTTTCTTTGAGAAAATGACATCGCGCGAACAGATTCTAAATTTAGCGATGACTTCAGCCATCTCCGCTATGCTGGTAAGTATCAGGTTGTGCTTTCAGTCGCAACAGAAGTCTCGCGCCGCGCAGATCCAAAGCCACAAACGCATCAGCGCTGAGATTTTTCCTTTCGGTTCACGGCCAATTTAACATCAACTCTGTAGCAGCTTATTCGGTCTGTTCGGTCACAATGAAAAAGTCGCGCCGCTGAATAAGGCGTGCGTGTCAATTGCGGCAATAAATAAAAGCGCGAGGCTCGCGTTGACAATTTTCGCATTTCGCTGACCACGCAAACGGCGTGGATCTCGTTTCATGTAGGGCTGCTGTTCGCCGCGAGACTCGCGAACGCCAAAATAAACAGCGAGTAAAGTAGCGCGACTCGCTAGCGACGAGTAAAGCAGCTAGAGTCGTGAATTCAGCGGACGCTCGCAGCACCTGGCGAAACGCTCCTGCGGCGAGAATGGCTTCGAATAATCGCGATCGGTCCTCTTGTACAAGTGGGGGGCGTCGAAGTCGTTGACGAACGACAGCGACTCGTCGTCGGTAGAACGGATCGTCGCCGGCGAGTAGCCCGGGGAGGCGACGTACCAGTGCGGGAAAACGTAGCAGCGCGCGGCAGTGACCGCCGATTGCAGCCTTATCACTTCGGTCGCGCCCGGTTCGAGGCCTGCGGATCAGATAAAAGCCTTTGTCGAGCTTGTTCACTGAAAAGGGGAGAAGTGCACCGGAAGTAATTCGCACCAGCGCACGAACGCCGCGAATGCGACCTTTTTTATGCCGCGGCTCAAATTCCACATCCTGAGTCACGTTGGCCTTTCCGGGCAAAAACGCCCTTCCGGGCGTTTTTGACAAGAGCGACGGTTTGAGCCTGGCTAACCTGCGCTGCAGGCAGGGGCGTAACGACGGGTGGGCAAGGGGGGCACAATTCCCCGGACCCCTAATCGCTGTGGGGGCGCCGAATGACTGTGAAAGCCCCGAAATGTCCCAACAATGTCACAAGTACTTCCTTCAATAAAGCGTATTTAGTTCCGAAAGGTCTCAGGTTCGAACACGGGGGCGCCAAACGTGCTTCTTGCCCCGGGCGCCATCTAACCCCATTACGCCCCTGGCTGCAGGCAGTGGCCGGATTATCGTCACACGGAACGGCTGATTCTATCGTTAAGATTGCGCTTTAAGCTTCGGTGTCAGAGTCCATTGCTTTTCGAGTCTACACGCCGCGTCGGAAATCGACAGCTGAGTGTGGTCAGGACCTCTGCACTGCGAAATCTGACGAAGGACTTAAAATGGCACACTGTTTTTTTTCGGTGGGACATTTCCTTCACTTGTCCCGTAATGCTGTAGTATTAAAACCAACCACAGCAGTATTCACTGGTCTACCTTTTCGGACATTATGACCGCATTGACTCTTAATTATTTTTCGGCCATTTAAAAAAAATTTCGGACTATGACAAAAAAAATAGTTAGCACCACTCCAAAAACTCCATCATGTATTTCTCATATATAGCGCCTTCATCAGTTAGTATAACAGAAAGTAAAAACTGAGTATGTAGAACAACAGATCATAGCTAATTAATCGAATGATATAATCTACTCTAAATCACGCGGATTTTCACGCCTGACCAATTAGCACGATCTATGCTTCGGCCATTATATAACTCTTGGGCAACCGATAAACGCTAGTTTTGTTCTCAAGTCAATACCTTGGAAGGCTGACGTCGGCGTCAGCTTGAAATGGCCCCCGTCCATGTGATGCACGGCGAACTTTAGCTTCACGTAATATTCGGCACTCGATTGCCCTCGTTTCGGTCGGACATTTTTTACCATATGAATGCTGCTGAAGTATATCGACCACTCGCCCTGAACAAAACAACAAGAAAGTTAAATTGACTTGCGATTGAACGGAATTGGCTTTTCGCATTTGCAAAGGACAAAAAAACACTTATCATCAAACGCACGCAGTGCACGCCTTTCGCAAATCGTACTCAAGCTTGAACTTTACCGCGCGTATGGTTTCTTTTCCGAGATTGGTCAGCGCCACTTCGTGCTGATATTTTATGAAACCGGTGTTGCTCAGAACCGTGTAACGAATTTCCAGCCAAGAAGAGATGTACTCCAAAAGACCTTCCTCTGCGTAAAAGATGACAGTAAGAACTAACTATACTGCTTTAGTTTAGTTCAGTTGCGATACACACGGTTTCGTATTCCTTTCGGAGTGTCACGAGTGGTCTGCGGCGCCCATCTACGCCTGCTTGTGTGGTGAGTCACGCGGCTGCGTTCGCAGTGAATGCTGCAACTGTTTCCTTGCACACATCCATTAACGCTGAGCATGAGGCTGAACAGGACGCAAGTACTGGTTTTCAAGTTTTTGGTTTGACCCTACCGACGCATGCTCAACCAACTGTGCCGCTTAGGTGGTTACATATGATTTCATTTAGCTGAAACAGCGAAGCACAATCATTCGCCCATGCCGATTCACAGATGGGGATGGTGCACCAACTTTATGCTTAGTGACAGGAGCATGTTCTCAGAACAGCCACTTTCACGTGTTTCCCTTGCCCTTCCCTGCTGAAGTTTAGGGCAAGCCCCAAGTTTGTGATTGAGAGGGAGGACGTCTTGCGAGGTAGGGATAGTTTGGAAGTCGGTTTTATAACGAAGTGTTTCTGCCAACAAAATTGATTCCTTCTGTCAAAATTAGGAAGTTACTACATGTTGTTAGAAAACATCATTTATAGCAACAAAAATTGAAATTTCACTCTCATTAGCGAAAACATGCTTTGCCACCTGAAGGTGCAAAACAACTGATCTTGATTTAAAGCCATACAATGCACCTTTTGAAAGAACACAAAACGGTGGAGCAATACAACCTTTTCACTGAATGACAGCTTTGGAGGTGCTTGCTGCATCCTGCATTAGACTTCTTCGAATGATTCAGCAGCATTTAAATAATTAAAACCACTTCTTGCTAATTCAAAGCAAACACAGTAAATGTTCTAATGATGGAAGGCAGCCTAACATCAATACTAATCTTGCTTGGAGAGAGCTGTTGCAGTAAAGTGCCAGGTGCTTAACAGCAGAGCTTCTTACACGTACTTTTCAGGACCAGGTTGTGCATTTTCAGTGCAATTATGGTTTCATGCAAATATGCATTCATCATGTACTAATGTCTGGATAATATAAACCAGGGTTGATAAAAATCATGATTTGAATTTTTTTGATTTAAATCAGATTTTTTAAATGATTTTTTTGATTTAGTGTGCAGAGGATGACCAACTAAGAAATTTTTAATTTCAAAGACTTTGTTTCAATGTAACTTTTTTGTGCTTTGTTCCTTCTAATACAGCGACTAGAATTCAGCTGAACTTCTTTGCACTTATGTATCATGTCGCACTTAAAGCAAATCAGTTCATAACACCAGTGCCGGTGTACAAAACAATTTATTGGAATGACAATAGTCAAACCATCAGTTCATCAACTTTAATAACACATATGGCATGTTAAGAAGCTTGTACAAAAAACAAGCTTGCCAGCCTTTTTGGTGTAGACTCTATTGTTAAAAGTGATACTGTAACGCAGCTTTCACAAGTTCAGCTTCTGCAAAAGTATAACTTACATGCATAAAATGTTAAAACCTATATATAATATATGTGTTTTTATGAATCTGAATCAAAAATATGTTATAAAACTAATATTTCTACAGTCCAAAGCCTACATACTTGCTGGAATTTAGGTGTAACTTCTACTTTATGCTACGCCTGTAGCCATAGGAGTATTCAGGGGCAGTGTCCCTAAATGTTTTGAGCCCCCAAATTTTGTTGTACGTAGAAGTTTGTATCAAACATATACTGCAATAAAAACAAAAATCTTGCCCCCCTAACAGTTTATTTTACCCTCCAAACCTGGCTATAGGCCTGCTTTATGCCAGCCTACACTGTGAAACTTGTGACATTTTAACAGTTCTGACTTTGCAAATGTTAGTGATTTCAGTCCACATATAATTTTTGCAGTTAGTTGACATAGAATCTGTGACCTCACAGTTGCTATGATTGATAAAACTTTAATTGATTTTATAACTTGTGTTGTTATAAGAAGTCTCTGCCTTCTTTAATAATGAGTGAAAACAAATCACAGAACGTTTCAAAACTGCATATGATATTTTACGTGATTTTTGATTTTATCACTGGTTTATACACATGTTTAAATCAATCAACCCTGACTAGAAACAGCTGAAATTTCATTCAAACCATTTTGCGCTTATGCAATATCTATCCCTTAATGCAAATAAGTTCATAACACCAGTACCGGTGTATGAAATGAATTATTTATTGAAATGCCAATACTGAAACTGCCAGTTTACTAATTTCATTGACAGTCATGGCATACATGCATACAATGTTAAAAACCTATAATAATAATATATCTGTTTCATGAATCAAAAATATGTTCTATAACTATGTCTACAGTCAACAGCCTTAATATTTGATGGAATTTGAATTCAACTTCACTTTATGCCAGTCCACACTTTCAAACTTGTGACATTTTGATAGTTCTGACTTCTGATTTTGCAAATGTTAGTGATTTCAGTCCACATATCATTTTTGTAGTTAAATGACATAGAATTTGTGAGTTCATAGTTGCTCTGATTGATAAAACTTTAAGTGGTTTTAACTTGGGTCGTCATAAGAACTCTTTGCCTTTTACCAGGATTTGTTTAAGGTGATTTAGGGACCCGATTCGGGTCCCTAGAATCAGAGAAAATTATCACTGGGTCCCTAAAATCAGAGAAAACCGAGTCTCTAGAATCAAGAAATCGGGTCCCTACAGATCCATACCGGGTTCCTAACAGTTTCCTAAAAAAAAACCTGCTTTTACATTAATACTGTATAGGATAAATGAAAATCTATTAGAAATTTACTTAATGTGTGATAGGCATCACACAAAACTCTAAAATGATATAGTTTTATTTTTATTGCTTGATTTGAATCATGATTTTTATTGCTTCATTTAAATCATGACTTAAATCAATCACACAACCTTTCTGTTGTATTGATATTTTGCAGACACTAGTGTCTGCTGAGCGCATATGTGATAAATCTTGGCTGTACTGAAAATTTAAATTCTGATTCTGATGAACATGCACTGTATTATATCAGCAAAGCTTTTGAGCATTCGTTCAGTGCTTCATTGTGTGACTGCAGCTACGCCAGAAAAAATAACAAGTGTTTGTACAGCAGTTATACTCTGCACCCATTCATGCTAGGAAGAGAATTGTTACATACAAAGATCCTATTTTAAACCTCAGTTGTGTAAAACACGAAATATCAGAAAATTAATGTTTGGTCTTCAACAGCAATTTAACACAAAACTTGAATCTTGCTGCTGAAAAAACACTGATAAATTCAACATAAGTTTTCAAAGACAAAAATACGAACCTGCCAAAACAAATGCATTTAACCTGAACTAAAAAACACTTGGATAATTAATCAGATCAAAGCTTTTATCTAATACTTTAAAACATGTGGAGTTAAATTCAATTTTTCTCACATAGGTTCCATGCATTCCTTGAGCAGTTTACTTTTATATCATACTTGCAGCCAAATGAATGTTTTTTCATTTTATTGAACTTGGCCTTATATAATCAAGTCCATGTCTAAAACAAGAGATGATAAACAAGATAGCAGCACACAATCTTCCAAACGCACAAAATTTTATGATTTGACATTTGACTACATATCTCTTCAACAGGAAGCAGTTTTCATGTATAAAAGCAAGAAAAAAATTATTAAAATGCAAGCGTTTTGAAAGGTTCAATCAGGAGTGGGATCTGGAAATACTGTATTAAAAATCAAGTGCAACAACAAGCAACTTTGATAAAAATTCATGGCAAACACTTTAAAAAAGCCAATATGTATACAAATATTTATAAAGTTGTGCCTTAATTTATAACCTCTTTTCAAGTTACATAAACACTTAACCTTGTTTTTAAAATGTTGTGGCTGAGAAAATCATCCCAAATTGCAAAGTTGGTTTAGGATCAATCATACGATGCTCACCTGTCTCCATATCAAAAGACTTTAGCAGAAAATGACCACGGTTGTTTTCCAAATGTGTAGCCAATAAATAAAAATGAATTACACATATAATCAACAAAAGAACACTAACAAATACAATAAAAGGTCTATTTCGCATATTCACCATGCATGGTTACCATCTTTGGCATTCTGAATAGTACAGATTTTCATCGTTATTAGTCAACATTAAAAAGTATCAAACAAGACAGGTACATAACTTGAAAACTGAAGCAAATTTTAATTTTTTCCTGAACTAACATACAAATTTATCATAAAGACAAGAATTTGCATTGTTAGAGATGATGTATAATGGACTTTTTATGAAAAATTTGTAGCACTAACATCTTTGATTAATAAATCTCGAAATATTTGCACACAAAGTTAATGAAATTGATTTCTTCAACATATGAGCCTCAATTACATGTCACATTCACCCTGGATTTTTTGGACTCATTACTTTATAACAGGGGTGGGCAAATAGGGGCCCACCCGCCACATGTGGTCCTCCACAACTTTTTCGAGGTTAATTTATAATGATTTACATGTGAAATGTATGTAGTAAAAATTTGAAATTTGGCATGAACTTACTGAAGACATAATTTAAGATTAGAACAAAATTTGAAATGCTGTAACAAAACAGTTAGTGTATAACATTTCACAGTTCTGATCAGTGTCATCAAATCATAAATCCAACAAAGTATTTCTACAAATTTCTTGTTGTAACTTTTGAATTGCGTTCTATGAAACTTAACTTATGCTAGATCATAAGTCCTGTCTAGCAAGTTTTGAGGAATAGTCAAATGCTGAATGAAAACAATATTTGCCTAACAGAGAAACTTGTGAAAACACAGGCATAAAAATCATAAAAAGTTTCATAAACACTGGCATAAAAATCACAGACCAAGGTGCATGCCACCTTCAAGGTAGAAAGAATTGGCACAGAAATATTTAACGATCAGTTCATCAAAATAAAGTTGATAGTTGGGTGCAAGACCTCAAGCTACTCTCCACTAATGCAGAAGACAATCCTCAAGCAGCATAATCAACCTTCACCAAAGAAATATGCCCCAGATGGATTTATTTCCAACAAGCAGTTCCAAACACAAGTGAGCTAGTCACACCACTAAAACACATTATCAGCAATCAATTCATTCCTACTCTAATAGGATGTCTCATAAGCAATGCTGAAAGAAAACTGCTAGCTTTTCCCCTCGGGCATGGTGAGCTAGTTCTGTCAAAATCTCAAGAAACTGCAAATGTCAAACATGGGAACTCTCTCTACACTGATCACTGCAAAACCAACAGACCAAATCTATAACCAAAAACTTTGACTAATACAGTACCAGGACCAATCAATATACCAGAACCACAAAAAAAAAAGCAAACTAAGCTGAGTGAATTGACGTAGCGCTCCTTGGACAAGAGTGTTCACCTTAACTGCTCTGACAAGAAGCATCATTCAGTCTTCCTGCCTGCTGCCAATTGTCAATTTAAATATGTTGCATCGCATGTAATCCAACAAAATAAGAATCAAGGATACAACATATCACAATTGCTATTACAACAAACTGTTTGAGAAATTCAACACTCATGAACAACAACATGGAAAAGGAGCAATGAATAAAGGGGTATGTTTTTGGCTCTCAGCAATGCTAATCAAAGTTGTTGGTATGTGCTAAATCAGGGGTTCCCAGCCTTTAGTGCATGTCAAGGCTAACAATAGCAGGGAAAAATATATTTATATATCAAGTATTTCTGAATATTTATACATTTATCAGTGAATATTATTTTTTTAAATTATCCTATGCTTATTGTTAAATATATCTATGATTATCCATGATAAAACATTAGTGAAAAAGTTGATTAAGTTTTCATAGAACTTTTAGATAATGTTCTATTAAAAATTCAGTGGATTTTTGTTATTTTACTCAGCTTTTTTCTCATAAGAATTTTTAGGGGTATATGCTCATCTGCTGAAAGGGTAGATGTTCAGAAAAAGATTGGGAAACCTTGTGCTAAACCAATAAGAATTCAGGTATACTATATATGGATGGAATAATATAGATGGCACACCTATTAATTGTGATTGTGGAGAAAAGAACTCTGTGCTGTTTCAAATGAATTGGCTATCAATCTTACATTTATTATTGCTTTTTGCCTTCTGTTTTTGCTTATTTCTCATTTTCATTGCGGTTATGTATTTTTTCTTCATATTACCCTCAGAAGTGGAAAGCAATGTGGAACATAGCAGCATGCTATAGTCTCATTATATGCTGTGCGACTGACAAGATATTTAACCAAGGCAAGGTAACACTGCATAACAGAGGGAACAACGAAACTTACAGAAAGACCGAGGATTTGGAAGGCAATAGCTATANATTGATATAGGGGCAAGTGGCAGGCAGCAATGCTCATCAGTACGTTACAAGCAACTACAATAAGCAGACAATATCAGATCAAGCTTGCACACAGGCCAATTATGCTGGCAGCATTTTCTCTGGCCACAGCCAAGGACAGGCGCTGGTGGAGACACTGGCGTTCACTGGGGTCACCAGACATATCAACAAGTTTCTTCGTGATGGTGTCTCAAAAAAATGTATGGTGGACTTGCCATACACACTAGTGGTCTCAACTGCAACTGGTTGAAAGTGGTAATTGCTTTAGAGGTCATACTATTTTCGGCATTTTGCAGCCTCAGCCTTTGTAGCCATATACTGTCTAACTCATAAATTTCACACTATTTATCCTGTATTTTTGGATTTTTTGTGCTATTTGGCTTTTTTTCTTTTTACCTACCATGTTTGGGAATTTCCCATTCACTGTGCACTCTCATTTTTAGATACATAAAATGTGTTATAATGAAAACAAAGACATTGTGCAACTAATTCATATGTATTTCAAACAAATTGTTTTCTGTCCTGTTTTTGTACCGAAAAATGTTGTTACTTCACTTGTTGTGCTTTTATCTTTATGTACCCCATTCTATTATACAAAATGTGTGATTAATTACATTCAGCTCACTCACAAAAAAACACTAGTTAGCTACGAAAACCCACCAGAACATTGGGTCAGACCACCAGTTGAGTATGCGGATAGACCTAGTATGCGGAAATTCGTTAAACAAACACCATTTATGAAGAAATTATACCTGAAAAACAAATTTTAAAAAATGCGTGTATTCCTAAGTCTTCCGTGCTTGCTTGTANCAAATTTCAAGCAGATTGAACGAAAGCCGACTGATTACCACACTGTTTTCTTGCACCAACTTCGTGTTCACAGCGTCTAGNCTGAAAAANCAAAANTCCTGTTTGCCCACACAAACACTGCTGTACTGCTCAAACTTGCTCCCAGCGCTCCAGGTTTTCGCGTGACTGCTCTCACAACTATCTTTTAAGAGCTTGCCAACTTACAAGGATGTACCTTTTTTTCTTCTACATTTTTTTCGAGCTCTATGAGAGATGGTCCACGTGCGTTTTTGGCGCTAGTAAGCGGATGAAATTTTGGCGGTCATATGACGTGAAACAGATGTGATTTTTAGNTTACTGACAGCTCATAGTCATCATGTCGAAAGCTATTATGAAGAAGAAGAGTAGCTATAGCCAAGAAAATTTAANTGAAGCACTCAATGCAATCCGCAATAAAACCATGACCTATAAGGAAGCTGAAACTAAGTTCGGCATTCCAAAGTCAACTTTGAATGACAGGATTACAGGTAAGAATCGCAGAATTTGATGGTAGTGGATGACAGAGTTAGCTTTAGCCGG
>JGI24159J19872_10009040_pt1 | contig 13059 bp, 10 predicted proteins | sample Ectturendosymbi4_FD_19872 | JGI IMG/M metagenome (IMG submission 19872) | reverse complement strand
GAAGAACAAAAGCGCCTTTATACAGCGGGAGAGAGCTTGGTCAAACCAGCAGCCGTGAAAATAGCCAGGATAATGCACAGTGATGCTGTAGCTAGTAAGTTAGCTATGATTCCGTTACCAAACAAGACTGGCAACAAACTATTGTTGCTACGAAACGAACTGGATAATTTCTTTACAATCGGACGAGATTACAGATTTAGGAAACGATGCATAGTTCATGGTGTTGGCGCGATACCGTGCGACTGAGGACTACGTGCGGAACAATTTTTCTTTTGCTGTCCACTTGCCAAACATAGCACAAGGGAATGAAATGTTCAAGAAATTATAGTAGCTACCTTCCAAAGAACATCAGCTTTCGTGGACTGACTGCTTGTGCGTTTGCGCCGATGGTGCTCCACCAGGCATGCTGAGAACCAAAACGGCTTTATGAGTTTTATCAAAGAGGAAAACAAAAATATTTTGGTAGTTATTGTCTTCTTCACCGAGAAAAAATTAGGCAGCGAATGAAATTTAAGTAGATGTGACATTAGTTTAAAAATATATTTCATCTGCTATCAATCACATCAAATGCCGTCCCTTACGCATTCGTTAATTTGGTGCTTTGTGTGGCGAGATGGGGACAGAACATAATGGAAATTTGTTCCATTTGAACATCCGTTGGCTCATGAGGAAAGGTGCTGGAGGAAGTGGCCCACGCAATGACACCGGTGCGTTATTAAAAGAACAGAATCATAACTTTGCTAAGCGATTCAACGTCAGCAAGTTGATTGTTTCACAGCCATTTTTAGATTTTTTTATACTTTTGAAACTGCTAAACATTTCCATGCAGAGAAAAGGTAAAATATTTTTCGATGTGTCCAAGCCATCGCCGCGTTTAAAGGCAAAATGGATCCATTGACTCGAAAGTGCAAAAATAGCTGCTTTTCTAGCATTAAAGATGAGTTAGAAATTGATTTGCGCAGCATTCGTTAAATTTTCTTGAGTGCCTTACTANATCTCTCCGAGTTTNATAGATATATCCTTTTTTACAATTACATCAAAAAATTTAACTGGGTGCGAAGTCCTTTTGAGGTACCAGTGCTACAGGTTCATTGTGAAGTGGATTACTTTGCTGAACAGCCGATTGATCTGCAAAGTCGACAGCTATGGAGCCTCTGACTGAATTTCCATTCAATGGAAGCAAATATCTCTGATCCGTGTCGGCAGGCAACAAAAGCTCTGTAGCTTTCTCCAACTGCATACATTTGTGAAAGTGGTGTGTCAACACTATACTGCAACTGATTTTAAAACCAAGCACCGAAACCAACTTCAACCAGAAGACGACCACAGGCCCTTATTTCGACAAACTCAGGGAACAAGATTCACATTGAAATTTGTGAATGTGGGCGTTAAACCAAATTGGCTGAAACTAGTGTTCATATTATTCTCGTATTCTTAATCTAAAGAATGTTGAGTCCGCGAAGATTTATACTGGTTCGAAAATAGTCCGTGTCTTGAAAAGGTTGGGAAATACTGCTCTGAGGACCGCAATGCCACTATAGTGGTTCGGGCTTTGTTCGCCCGTAACTTGCCGACCGATAGAGTTGTTTAAACCCTCCAAAGCAGTCTCTTATCTTCGATTAAAAAAATTCAGAAAAATTTTTTGATGTAGTGTCACGAATGGGGAAGGCCTGAGAGAAAAGTTCAAGTTGCAATTTATCCGTTTTTCTCCTTGCGAATACCCTCGTCTTTAGAGGCCTTGATTGGTCATCTAGCGTTAGTGGTTAATAAGTTATGGCCAAAAACGATAATTACATAATTATCGTTTAAACCCAGATTATCCTCAACACGATAATTGCGTAATAAATCCACAGGGACAAGCTGGGAATTTTCATCTAAAAATGCAAAGATGTTTCTAACCTTAAAAAAATATCTCGGTAGGCCGTTTCCACTTATGAGATGTACTTTACCTACTGCGTCTTGCCAAATGTGGGAGCTTAGTAACTAAATTGCTTACTTCGCCCGATAGGTTTAAGTTCCACTACAAACCGCCAACAATTTCGAAAGTAACCCTAACAACTACTTCTTGTGCTTCTGCTTCAAGGATGGTTTGATGACTGATGCGGCGTCGCAGTCGGAACTCGAGAAAGCAGCGAAATGCGTGCGTTCCTCCACACACGACGAGCTCGTTATTTTATTGCAACAAGGAATAAGACGATGCGCTGTACAGTAAAACAGATACGTGACGTAAATAAATACGAAGCGCGCGCTCGACAAACCAACCACGATGCTATTGGCCTAATTCGATTCTAAGACTGTACATGCGACTGCGAAAAAACTAAGCGGCCAAGTGGCTGAGCACCGGGCGAACACACGACCCACACGCTGACACGGGAGGGCAGCAGCCATAGCACATGAACGGAGCACCACGTTTGGTGCGTGAGTTCAGTTTCGATGCATGAAGTTCGATTTTTAGAGGCCGTTCAGCGGCACTTGAGAAAAGAAGCTTCGTCAAAACGAAGCGGCATTGGAAAATGACGGCTGGCCCGTCTGATCCGAGAACGATGAATATGGTAGGAATACCAGGGCCTCTGACATAAAAAAAAAGTTTTGGGATATTGCAAGAATAACACCGCCCCTCCACGCTAACACAACCGACCACGAATGACCTGTTCCGCCCAATGTCGTCGCCAAGGACAATAGGCTCACCATTCCAAGCAACGAAAAACTTTAACAACCAATGCGCCTAACCACTATGAAGCCATGGATCAAGCAACAGCCGTTACTTAACCATACGGGTCCAAGCACTGCTTGGCCTATCATCACACTCTGTGTGTTGATCAGTAAATGTTAGCGGGGAATGGAAACGAAATTTTCACGTATCTAAACGCTATCACCACGGACCGAACGCATAGACTGCCATTATGACGCAACAATAAAACATGAAATACAATACACACGTCTGGACAATTAAGGCAAAAGACAGCCTTACGTACCGTACCTCGACGTGTAATTCTAATAACGCCGACCCGACGTAGCCAGCAAGCAATACGAGCAAAACCACTTTGATAGCAGCGAAGGCTAAATAACATTATCCTGAAATGTGGAGAGTTCTAATAAACGCAGGCCTGAATTTGATCACAGACGGTGATTATCACGTTCCTGTTGTGAACCACGCAGCCATTGCATAATGCCATCCAACCAGAGTCAGCATTTTGAGGAGGAAGGGTCTTCAAACACGAACGGCGAAACGTAAAACTACATGCAATACGACGAACATGTTCATTGAATAATCAAATGCAGGATTGCACACGTGACGCGACAGACATGACGTCACCTAAAGGTACATGATACAAGACATCGAATTGGGAAAACAGCTTTACACGTTCGTTGTGGTAAAAGCTGCGTCATCACGACTTCAGAACGTCACCACGTACTGAGTAGAACCGGCAGTTTTGCACATTTTCCTTCAACATATGGCAAAACGAAGCAGCTAGATACACTCTTTTCTTCGCTGTTAGGCCAAGACGGACACGGATATCGACCGAACGCTAGTCGTGAAGGGGCTCGGGTAATATCTAAACGTGTGGCGCGTCATGTGCGCAAGGATTACCGCTAATACCATAGGCGTAACCAGGGGAGGGCCAGGGTGTCATGCCCCCAAAAATTTTAGCGGATCTAGTCATTTTGTGCTTTACGAAGCGGTGTCCCAAACAAAATACTGTTGCTTGCCCAAAGTCAAACATTTTGTCATACCCAAAATTTGCTACTGACTAATACAACTGCTTTGCAAATTTCCCGCCCCAGCGGAGGAATGGTAGTTCAGGCAGGTGCGACAGGAAAAAATAGCATTTCTGTCCACCTTTACCCACATCAAACAAATTCACCGCACACAGCGCCCCCTCACGTTGAAAATTAATACAAGTTTCGGCAATCCAACAAACGAGGCTCAGTGCACCACGCTTTGCAGCCAAGGACCAGTACTTCGACGGTGACAATTATGGCACGCTTTTTATTTTTTCAACAAAACTAGAAGCTAGCCTACTACTGCCTTCAAATTAACGTACGCGCGCACAAATGTCTAACCGGGAGTAAAAGCGTCATTGCCCTCCAATTTTGTGAAGTAGCTTTTTGTTAACGCAACAGTCGTAAGCACTTTTTAAGTAGATGCGGAAACGCAGCTCAAGCCTGTAGTTCATCATGGTCTGTTTCCAAGCAGTTGGCCGCTCGCAGCCAATACGCCGCGCAGCGATATTGACGGTAACAACGCTGACTCATTAAAATTTCCTTCCACCACGAATCGTTTTCGGCTACACCCCGTCTGCACGGGGAGAAAGAACAGGTAATCGTGAAATAGACTGCTACAAAACCAGACACTCTACAGACTTCCAGGTCCGGTGCAAGACGACGATCTCCTACGACTCGCAGCACATGTAACAAGAACCGGCGTTTTTACGTCAGCGATGGTTAACGTCACCAGATACGTCACTGAATCAGGCTTGAATGACATTTTTCACTTCATCCATTACGTTCGACAGCAAGGTCGCGTTGCTACTTTTTCCGTCAACAGTGAAGCCATTTGTCTGAAAACAGTGTGAAGACGTCAAAACATTATAAAATCTTTCAGTCACTCGGCAATATACATGGCCAGCTAACATTCCGTTCCTGTCGGATATCTAAGTTGAGAAAGGCCCAATAGTTTTCTCTTCGCGCTACCCGACGCGTGTACCAGAAGAAAAATTTCTACTGAGGAAAAGTATTTGTCTTGTATGAAGCAAAACCTGTCATAGATATCTGCGTCATGCTGTGCGAAGTTAAACGATTTTGGGTTGGCGGAATAGCTTGTAAAACCGAAAATAAATGAAGCTAATTAAGTTTCTTCATTAATCGTCCCGAAGGAGCAGACAAACAAACAACGCACGCCTGTCTCAACGCCTTTCGATTAGAAACTGTATATATTGCTCAATTCGCTTTGGATTGCCGTGGTGATTGTAATTCGACTAAACCGACGTTAATAATGAACATAAGAGCAAAAACGAAGTCTTATTGTTATGTCGCTACGTCTTATTCAAACATACGCTTATTTCAACACATGACATATTCTTTGTTCAGCCAGTTACACTTGCGTCATTCACGGAATGAAAAGAAAGTAACGTGTCGAACGTGTGGTAAGCATGAATATCGCTGAACCGGAAAACACGACACTGACAAACTGGATGTCCGGCACAAAAGCCTTAACGGGCATTAAAGCTGAAAAGATAGCCGGGTCAACTGTGCGTTACAAGCGCCAGGAAGTGACGTTCCCAGACTGAATTTTAAAGAATAACAGCGAAGGAGCAGCAACGCTTCGGGCCATTAGTTCGTGTAGTCTTTCTCCTGCGAAGATCAACTCACAGCTTCAACGGACACCACTTACCACGGCCTTCACCAGAAGACACAGGTCGTGACGCTGTATTGACGACGTGTACAAAGACGCAGTGTCGTCTATTTGTTCCACAACTGTGACGAAACAAAGCTCAGTAAGGCCAGCTGCGCGTTCTGCAACAAGCAAACGCAGACGCTGCTACATACCGGAAAATTTAAGGAAGAAGCATAGTTTCTGCAGCACGTGCGCCAGCGGTACGTCGGGTGCGCTGATACGGATAGATGACTTCTCCGAAAGTTCGCCGGACGACAGGAGCTTGGTGAAGTTAGCACTGCGAGTAAAAACAGCGAGAGATGGATGAGTGTGCTTTGGCGGTTGGACCGTTTGGCTGCTGCCGCAGTAGAGCCTGATGGAGTAGTTGCATGTGGCAGATGGCTAGAACTTCTGCTAAGAAACATTTTAGCTGTTAAGACTGAAATTTCAGCTGTAGATGTGAACTTCGCGCACGTAATAACAGTTATTCATACAAGTACGGTATATGATACCCAGCTTGTATAGCAAATGGTGAGATCTTTGTTACTTTTCACTGGGACAAAATTGCCGGTAACGCTTTTCGGACAACCCCAAACACCGCTTTTTGTCCCAAAACAAGAAACTGTGCCTCGTCAAATGTAAGAAAGCTCATCAGCCGCTCGACCACATGAATGACCTCTGGCATGCCGTGTATGACGGTCTTAACGGTCTGACCGAGTGCATCGCCCAACATTGGCGTTACTGACTCTACTGACCCGCAACACGGTTCTTCAACCAACCACAACAAGCTGAGATTTTCAACTCAGAGTAAAGACGCTCGTATGCGTCGCATCTTGCCCACCTGAAAAGAAACTAAGGTAGTAGCAAGCTAGCTCTCTGCATTACATTTGCTGCTGGTGTCTTCAGCAAGCCTGTTTTGCAAATAAAACTCTTGACAGAAGAAGCGAAGTAACTAGCCTTAAAGGTAAATGATCTTTTATCCACGAGTAATTATGGTACCTCCTTGAAGGATCTTAACGAGTGGTTACAGCTAACTGTAAACCGATACATACGCTCCCGATCTACCTTGAGTAAGGTGTGCGAAAGAGGTACGAAGAACATGGCAAATGCAGTTTAAAGTCTAATTTTTCCTGGCTCGTGCCGTCGTCTTCCACGACCATGTAAGTGATGGTGCCACGCATGCGCTGTGGCATGGTGACACTGGCAGCTGTCATCTGCAACTGGCACTCGTTGCGCGACGTGGGAAGAAGAGAGAAGGGGACAGGCACTGCGTCGTGGCTCCCCTGGCTTGGATCCCGGATCAGCCTGGGAAAAAAACGGAAGAGAGTGAATCTGGCGAGTCGGTTTTCTGGTTGCATTTGCCAGAACACACTGAAATCCATAGCGCAGGGTTCCTACGCAATTTTGAACATAAATTTCCAGACTTTTTCCAGACTTAACTTTTCCAAATGATATACGCAGGCCGAATAGAGGCACTATAATCGTTAACACGAAAGTCAAATTGTCAATCTTATCAAAAATATCAGAATAAAATATTATCAAAATGCATGTGAAAAGCTCAAGTCTGGAAAATTATTTCTTTTTTCCACACAAACAGACCAAAAAGTTTTTTCCAGACTTTTCCAGGTTGGCAATTGACCAAACTTTTTTCCATACTCCATAGGAACCCTGATATTGGTAGCAACTAAGCAATTACTGCGCCCGCTGATGCTTTTACTGCGTTTTGCAGACGTTTTGTGTTGGTTCGTGGCACAGTTTCACCAGCTGAAGAATATTTAAGCTTATAGTCTGCAGATTCCAGACTGCAAACGCGATTGCGTGAGAAAGTGAAGAAGGTTGGGAACGTGGCCATTCGCTGAAGACTAGTCATCAAGTAAAAGTTTTTCCGTTTTACAGAAAAACTGAAAAAAAATTCGAAGAACCTTGAAAAAAGCGGTAAATTCAGTCGTTTGTTTTGTGAACGTCTATTTTCGCCAAACGCGCTTTGCTTGTGCCCAGCGATAACGGAACCTTTCAATTCAGTTGATCAGAACAGTAGTCGCAAGTAACACAAAACTCAATTGAATTTCAAAACAACGTCGCTATTTCACACACGAGGTGGTGAAAATAGTTCAGAAAATTGATACCACAGCATTTAGGCCGCTCTGAACAGCTTTAGCCAAGAACAGGCTGGTGGTGAAAAATCGAGTTACAAAATATTTTGGCGTGCAGTGTTCATAATTTGATTCATTTGATTTAAAGATTCAGTTAACCATGCTTTCATGTACTTTGTATTGAGTGTGTCGAGAACGTTGAACTCAATCCCTTTAATGTGACATGCCGAAAGATTAGAGAAGACGCACGAGACGACGAACTTTCGCTCTTCCATGCGCGACGCGCGCGTTTCGTAATCGACGCGAATGTCCTTGTTCTCGGCGAGCAATTTGTAACTTTGTAACTGAAGCTGAAAAAAAAAACGACATTAGCCGCTCGAGAATGCGCTCTACGGCGTCGTAAAAATCGCTCTATAAGCCATTTTTTCTGGCGAAATTTATTCGAACGCAGCACGAGTTGCAACCGTTGAAAGTTGCGTTTCAAACACTTTGTGTCAGCGTTTCGTTGTGATGGAGTAATGTTGAGACCCCTTTCGAAAGCAGGAATCTTTGCNTACNATTTAAACCAGTGGTTCTCAACCTTTATTTTGCCATGGACTATCTTGTTACAAAAAATATNCGATGGACCAACTCGCTATGTTGACACCTCATGAACAACTTGTCGTAATTGTGTTGCACTTACTCAGTGAACTCAAGGGCATGTTCAATCTAAGTCNTGGATCTCACTGTGGACCATTAGAAATTCCAAGTGGACCACGTTGAGAATTTAAACGAAATCAATGCGATGATGCTGTTTTGAACAGTGATGCCTCAAAAACGCGCCGACGTGAAATTAGAGTTACAACGGCAATTCTACGTCCGAGCTGCTTCAGGCGTCGTTTGCATTTTGTATCTGAGGCTGCTATCTTTCCGAAACGTTATACTCTCGTATTGAAAACAAACTGTGAAAATTTCAAACCAAGTTGCTAAATGCAAGAAAATAAATTGCGGCTCCATTAAAAAACAAAAATGTCGTAACGCATAGTATTGGAAGGCAACGGTACGAAGTTTGTCCAATCACCGAGAAACAGAAGCTTGTGATGTAACTCCCGCACAATCAAAAAAACGCAAAATTGACACAAACCATGTCTTGAGTCCCATCGCCATCATTCACTTCTTCCTGAGCTGCTTCTATATTTTTCTTTTTGCTTTTCTTGGCTTCTTTCTTGTGTTTTTTGTGTTTTTTTCTTTCCTTTCTGTCGTCCGGCATCGGCTCAGGAATATCTTCCTCTTCGGCAACTCCGTTTCTGAGCAAAAATGGCGACTGTGAAGTTCACCAATTGGCGCCGGAACTCTTACAGTGATTGTAGCCGCCGTCGCTGTCATTCGACTGTTACGGCGAAGACGAACTTTCCGCGAAGTGCCAGCCCGATGGGTCAATCCTGATTTAATCAATGCAACGCATGCCTTCTGCAGGTAATGCTTTCGCCGATTCGACCGGTTGAACGTCATGGCGCGGACGCAAGCGAAAACTGGACAGACTAAATAAGAATAAGGCGATACGTTGCAGTTGGGCATAATTACGTCACAATGCACGTGTTTGGAACAGACTAGAAGGGTTGTGGTGGGTGTGTGCTTGGGTAGTGGGCAGACTGCACAGGCAGGATTGATTGAAGTGTTACCTTGAAAAGATTAACTTCGCTAAAATAAAATTCTTGCAGAGAAATAGTACGTCACGTTTTGCTAAAGTTTTTGTGTTTTTTTTTCAACAATGCAAAAGTTTCGGAGCTCTTTTTGTGTAAAACGTATCTTTGCAGACGTTCCACTCGACTATGTTGACTGAAGTAAACTAATTTTGCTGTCATGGACTGCTCATTCAATAACAACGAAACAATTTCAAGACTAACATTTTCTCATGAGCACATCTTATCTGATATCTTTGCATTGCACATCCAATCCTTTGCCATGCGAGCCACAACATATATCGCAAGGACACCTGATGCCATTTAACAATTAAGCATTAAAGGCGCTTGACACTCAGAAGTTACGATTCCAGCGACTATAGCACTTTCACGTTACTGTTAGTCGTCACACATTTGTCTGCAGAAGAGATGGCGGTGAGCACACAGCAACAGCCAGTTTTTCCTTTGCGCAGGTGTAATATATTTGGTGTGCTTTATGGATGCACAGGTTATTTGTGGCAGAAAAACTGAAGTAAGTTCGGCCGTCCGGTCAAATAACGGTCACTAACCCCCACACGAGCCTATCCTACAAACGTATCAGCTTTAAAAAGCGAAGTTGGCAAAAGTTGTCGAGCTGGTGTGTTCAATGGAGTCTGATATCATGTTAAGACTCAGCTACAAACCAGGGTTGAGTAATTGGACCCAACGGCTTTTTTTTGTAAAAACCCACTTAAAAAAAGCAATAAAAGACAACAAAAACCCACTCCTTTACTTTTCTTTTGAAAAATTTATTATGAAATAAAAAGTAAAACAAGCAGCACACTTGTACAGTTAACTGTAAACTTTTTTCAATCAAACAAAACGAACAGCAACAAAATTTGAAGGACTTGAAAATAAGAGAATAATTCGAACAGTTTCAGTAAATTCTACTGGTCATCTTCTTCAGTTCTGTGAAATCGGTATATTTTAACCAATTTTCTGCCTTCTCTGCACCCAACCTCTTTCTGTTGTTGGACTATATACCAAACCACGTGTTGAAAAAATACACTCCGGAAATGCTGAACTAGCAGGACATGTACAAACTTGACGTGAAACTGCTGAGTTCATGTGGGAATGGTTTTCTTCTGTTTGCTGTGCGCATGCTCGCCAAGCCTTACCACTTTTTGGGTGAACCAACCAACAACACTTTGCAAAAACAAAGATGGGGTACATTTCTTTACCCTCAATTTTGAGCGCCACAATAGACATAACAAGTTATTACTATGTAATTCTGAAAATGGTGATATTGCATGATGCAACAGAAACAATTCGGAATGGGGTTTTTGTCTTTTTCTTGAAAAAAGAACAAAAACTTGTTTCTTTAAAAAAAACGGGTTTTTCTCAACCATGCTGCAAATGGCTGCAGGCATTAGTTCGCAACTTGGAAGATCATAAATTCACAGAATTGCCATAAAGCTTATTTGCAAAAGATAAGGGTTATCACGTCGAAAGTGTTGACATCCCAAACACGAAAGCAACACAAACAAAAACTCAGCGTGGAGCTAACTCCCGTTCAGTGGCAGGCTCATGTAGCGTTTCAGCCAAATCGGGTTGTGTTTATTTAAGGGCAGTGGGACCCAACAGCCTAAAAAATTTGTTCAAGTTTCTTTTTCTCTAGACAACTGTTTTTCTCTAAATAGTTTCAGAGTTGATAAAATGAAATTTCAGCACCGTTGCCCCCCCTGAAAAAAATCTTTTCGACGCCCATCGCGTTCGGGTGTACGGCTAGTGAGGTGTTGTAACGATATAGGGCGTGACGTCGCGATAGGTTCAGGGCCGTCAGGTACCGAGCGGCAGCGCAGCTGGGGATGGTGATCATCATCATCATCAAGCTAGTCACGAATCGTCTGCAGTCATCGGAAGACGCATGGAAATGAAATCATATACAGTGATTGTTGCAACCGACGTGGATTTAATGAGGGGGGTGCACTGACGCAAACATCATTTTAACAACTGCTGCAACCGTTTTTAAGACTTGAAACGACGTGCAGTCAGACGCTATAACGACCAAACTTGCACGACACGCTTTCACTGCAAACGCGAAATAGGTTGCCAGCGCGCACGCAAAACACGAACTAACTTCAGCGTACTCACTCTTTGACAGTAGGCTGTGCTTTACTGACTTCGGGCGCTGTGTCAGTGTTAGAAAGCCAGAAGCTCAAATCTTCACCCTGTACGAGAGACATTAAGGTTTAAGGGACATTAACTGGCGTGCAAGGCTTACGTGGCGAGCTTCTGTTGCAAGTAATGGAGACTTTTGAGAGCAGCTGTGGTTTAATCTGGTAGTAACATGAATTTCTTTCTATCCTTACATCCATTTCTTGGCTGCTAATCCACCATACGCACGGGCGAAATATTCACAGGAGGCTATAGCATATTTTGTATGATAAGAGGAATAGTCAACCAGCGTACAGTCAAAACAAAAACATTTNCAAATAATAACGTTATCGAAACGATCTGGTCGAGGTTTGAGCATACAANTTTCCGAACAGCCGACATCAGTTTGCACACCATACGGAAGAGAACAGCACCTGCGTCTGCTTGGGTTCGTCCAGTTCCGGTTTCGGCTCCTCAACCGGTGCTTCCCCGTTCACGAGACTCTGACCGGGCTCCTCCACAAGCAAGCTTTCAACTGGAGCTTTGCGGGTTTTCTTCTGCAGTGGACAACAGCAGCGAGGTTATTAGAGCATCCCACGACACACCTGAGGTCAGCTCGGCGTCGCACGGCAAACAACCATGCACGAATTCAAACGACGCTGACAGTGGCTTGGTCACGTGTTTCTAGAAACGCTCTCTGTTTATTGGTGACACGTGACTGAAACCGATAAACATTTTCTTCTTTTCTAGCGACATTGCAACGAGCCACTGAAGAAGAATAAATAGCTTAGGCGAGCAGCCAGCTAGCGGCTCCGGAGCTGTGGCAGTAAAAAGCAATTGGCAGTCTGTGAAGTCGTTTGATGAAGTTGCTTTGTAACAAGACCAAATTATCCAAAACTCGAAGCAGAAAATACGGCGGAAGAGGATGTTTCTAACTGTAAAAAAGCGAGCCGGACACGTCAGCTTTCGACCGTTAAATTATTTTGAAAAATCTTGTTTGAATCTCATTTTAGATATGTTGGTTGCCAACTACCTCATCAAAAATGTTCAACATAAAGCAAGTCGAACAAAGAAATGCCAATGGTGGAAAGTTTTTCTTATTAATTTCGCGCTATTCGTTTTGACATGTGCGTTTGTTAGAAATGCTCAAGAGGTTGGTGGTGCATATGCATGGAAAGAAATTCGTACTCGTCTGTGTTCAATTTTTTTCCATACCAAAAATAGGTCACCACAAAAGCACATTTCAAAAATGCCTCTATGCACGAAACAGCATTAAAATAACTTCGAACTCACTCTCGCTTTCTTTTCCTTCTTTTTGTGTCTTCGCCGTTCTTTGCTTTTTTCGACCTTTGTAGGCTTTTCGGCGTCTTCCGCGTCCTTCTTCGGCTTTTCACTCACTTTCCTGTGCTGAGGAGTGGGCAGGACTTCGGAAGCTGCTAATGGTCTAGTTAAGGGAGAAAAAAACGCCGTCTTGACGAGACTTTTAGTATGCTACTTACAAAATACAATTTTCACAGAAGGTAGCAATCATATTTAGTGTGCGACTCACAAAATAGTATTTTTCCAGAAAGTAACAATCTTTTAGCGTGCGACTCAGTACATAGTAGTTTCACAGAAAGTAGTAATCGTATTTGGTGCGCATTTATGGGGCGCCGTTTGTAAAAATATTATATCTGACAGATTTAGCACAAAAACTGCTATCTCTACATGCAGAGATAGTGCTGAAGCGTGTCGAAGGGCTCGCTTTCAGCGCGCTCTTTCTGTGAGAGCATTCTCTTTTTGCACCTGAAGG
>JGI24159J19872_10009038_pt1 | contig 13060 bp, 7 predicted proteins | sample Ectturendosymbi4_FD_19872 | JGI IMG/M metagenome (IMG submission 19872) | reverse complement strand
CAGCACTACGCAGCGGTACTAAACATGATAGCAGCCGTGTTAGCGCCATTTATACGTATGTTTTTTCTGTTACCACTGTTGCAACCTCTCCGGTGGCNTTGCGTTAAAATGTGTGATTCACCACGAACGGGATGTGNGTGAAGAAAAACACCATATATATGTGGCGCGAACAAACAATAACAGAGTGATCTNGTCGGGTGATCTNCTATTGTTGCTTGCTGCCACAGTGCGAAGCTTTGCGCACATGCCGTTCGGGATTTCCGATCGCAACAAAATGGNGCTGTGACCAGGATGTGAAGGTCGTGCCGAGTTCAGCCTTCACACAAAGAACGTGTGATCGGTGCGGTTCGTTATAAAAAGGAGGGGATGTTGTTGCAACCTCTCCGAAGGCGTTGCATTAAAATGTGCGATTCACCACGAACGGGATGTACGTGAAGAAAAACACTATATATATGTGGCGCGAACAAGCAATAATAGAATGATCTCGTCGGGTGACCTCTATTGTTGCTTGCTGCCACAGTGCGTAGCTTTGCGCACATGCCGCTCGGGATTTCCGATCACAACACCACCACATATTTATGCTCGTGCTCTTACATAAAAAAAAATTTGTTTGACTGCTACGCGGCGAAAAGTAATCACAAATTCCTATCAACAAAAATTCTTCTTTCGTCTATCTGTGTGCTCTTTATAAGCGCTATATGTGCGTAAGTTTTACTCTGTTGTACGTGGGTTTGAAGATGTTAAACATCAAACGTTTCTCTTCGTGCTGTATCAGAACGAAGACCTGTGAAACAATAAACGCCTTGCCACCGGACAGTGACAAATGACAGCAGCTTGCTAACGTAAAGTGCAAAACAAATTAACAACTGTACCGCAAACACTACCGAACACACATACCAACATTCAAAAATCGATTTTAATGAGTCAGGCAGCATTATGCGTCGACAGCAAATCGTTTGCCCAAAAGCATACACGAAAATGAAAGAAAAAGGGCCTACATGCCCTGTATCATTCTGTGAACTAATACTTCACTTGATTAAGTGGTTTTCACAGAAACGGTTGGCCTCGAATTTCCATCCTGTCGTAGGCCAGGGAGATGGAAACGTATGCAAGAACATTTAGTCTTTGTAACGAAGAATTCTTGTATGAGAACAGACAACAACCGCAAGGGTGGCCTTATTTTGAGAATGCGAGTAACTTAACCACTATTTAAGTCAAAAACTCTTTAACATGACCAAGGACAACTGGTATACGACTGAGATGTTTCTTTTTCGTGACAACAACCCTCGGTTTCACCTTAGTGTTCCGTGACGTCAACAAGCGGTTTAACTTCATTCTACACGCATGAAGACTAAATGCATCTAGGCGTCAGGCAATATATTACGTCAGGGGTTCCCAACTTGGGGTACATTTGCGTATCTAAGGGGGGTACATTTAAGGTCCAGGCTCACTTTAAAGACCATTTTGTTTTCAGTAACTTTGAGAAACAAAAACGGAGTCCATATTTATAGTTCTGAAAATCTTGCAGTTATATTAAAAGTTTAGTGGATTATGGTTGTTTTACTCAGCTTTTTTGTCATAAGAAATTTTAGGGGTACATTCTCATCTGTCGAAATGCTGTGCTGTCGAAATGCTGAAGGGGTATATGGTAGACGGTTGGGAAACCCCGTGTACTAGTTTGTAGCACAGCACCAGACAGGTGAGAACACATGTATTCTCCATTTCGGAGAGTGTACACCTAGGATTACGCAAACGATGAGAGTGCAGCGTCGACACTTGCTGGTGAATAAAGTGGACGTTGATTAGCGCGCCATAGTGCAGCATTTCGAGTCTTATACAAAACAAGCACCCAATTTGATCCCATTGTGTACAGATGTATCACACGAAATCACGTCACATTACGTGCAACACATCAACCTTGCCTTGGCAGGATGGCTGTGGGATCCAACCGGTTTTATCATTCTCGACAAATTAAGGCATATGGGCAATATCCCATCCACGCAAACGAGCCGTGTTGACCGTAGTTGAGGCAGCATGGCTACAAAAACACAAGGTTCATTTACAACAGGGCTATTGCACACTCAACGAAGCAATGAGACAATCAAATAAGGTCTNACTGCTGACGTCACCGAAAGNAGGANANNANNGATTATAAGTACGCTCTGCTTCGAAGTAAACTGCACTGATAAGGAAAAAAATATTTTGATTTCAGGTTGCCCTGCCCCTCTAAGCAACCTTTATATGGAGTACGTTGCAATTTTTTAGATTTCATTTTACGGAGTCAGCACAACCGATTGGCATGTTGTAAACTTCCCCTGTGGTTAAAAACCGCAGCCCCTATCTTTTGGATGCTTTTGTATGGATGTTCGATACACTGCCCAAAGGACAGATCGCCATGCAAGTATAGTGAGCGGCTCAATGCACCAGATGTGCGGCGGAAACGTTGAAAGCGTGACTATTGAACATTTTCTACACGACAATCAAAGCCTGGTGCTGATCTCACTGTACCATAAAACAGAACGCTGATTAACAATGTCATTTACACACGGTAGCGGCAATCGCTGGATTGCCTGCATCATCCGAACAACAAACATTTTCCATCTCGTGTTGCATATAATTGAAAAATGTAAAAAATAGTCAACTGAACAATGAGGTTCATTTTTGTACCGAGGACCTAAGGCTCTTTATAATAAATTACAAGACAAACTCTTGCGAATTTCTACTACTTAAACTACAAACTCAATCGGAATTGCAATTTTGGAGGGACGCAAAGCAAAATATTGTAATTAGAACGCAACATAAACGAATCGTCGAGCGTACATTTCGTTAAATAAAAAGCAAAAATCTTATTGAAAAGCAGACTGACATGCTTCACTTCCACAAGTATGGACCCAGCTTTTCCGATAAAATTGCAAATCTGTCTTTTCTTCCGAAGATGCGCTTGAGGCCTGACATTTGCGGGCATGGAAAGATCAGAAAGGTCCCTGACTTTAAAATTTTGAGGATGCCTTTTTTAAAACAAGCAAAATCGACAATCCAAGAAGTTTGCGTCATGCTGGATAGCTTATCAAGGTTATAAAGCAAAAACCAAACTAACGTTTAGTGCCAAACAATGACCTTCTCAATCAGTCTAAGCTCGCCACAGGCTTCCTGCTGCGCAAGAATAATTGTGTCAAGTATGTACTTAGACTTGTCCATTCAAGGGCGCTTAGTAATAACACCAAAATTGTATACACAGTTTGCTATCGATGCAAACAGAACACCGCGATCATACTCACGGCAAACAGAGTCACGAAAAACGATCCTTAATGTTCAGGGTTTGTCCAAATCTGACTTCAGTTCAAAGCAAAAAAGAGAGCGCTTGTAAAGCAACATTAATGCTGTCCGCAAAAAAGCTTTGTGAGGTGCAAACAATTACAACCTTTTCATATTGAAATGGCGACGTTGCATGTCAACGGTTTTCACAACACAAAGATTTAAAACGTTGTCAACGGTAGTCACATTTAAAGTGCACATTTCAAAACATGCTGCATCCCGACACGCAACCACCTCGCTGGCAACAAGTCACAGAGTTAGTAGCACGAAGAGACACAACACAACTCCGTTGCAAAGCCAACGCATAATGATGGTACCACAGTTGGTGCAGGAAGTGAAGCGCGCGCTGGTACTCACATGTGAATCCAACTTCGATCACAAGAGGAAAGAGAGAAGATGAAGATAAAAAAGAAAGATAAACAGTCAAAAAAACTACTGCTAACTTTATCTGCATCATGCAACACAAAAATTAACTTAATAATGATATACACACAATTTTAACTTTCATCGTTGTAATGATTGAAATTCACATCACCTTAACAGTCAGGACAACACATTGTATAGTCCACTCGAACGACAGGTGAAATTTTACTTCAAGAAAAATGAGAAGTGTGTCTAGAACCATCAATGGGCCACTGATGCATAGCATACCTTGAAGTTGATTCGAACATTTTAAGTTACAAAGCGTCGTGATGCGGTGTTCAAGTAGAAACTAGCTATCGTTAAAGGGTTGGTAATGCGGAAACGTTAAAAGTCAGCCATGTGTTAGTGCCTGCGGTTGCCGATTGATCTGTAACAGCAACCTCTGACGCAGCATCGTGACATCTAGTTGATATTTAATTATGTAATGAATAAGACCCTTATTTCAGTGTGCGTCCCACCGCCCATGCGTGAGCGTGGTACAAAACGGTGCGTTTAATTTGAATTCCTGGTTGAAAATTGAAACAGCTGTTTTAGAATTGATTTTATTTGAATTTGCCTTTCTTACGTTGTTGTCTGCAATGCTATTTTGCAAGACTTGCAAGTTTCAATATGCTTTATTGAAATATTGAAATCGTATGATTGAAACAGCAAGTTATGCACCGGCATAACTATATCGGTATAGCTAAGTGACGCTATAAATAGGGGTAGTGGTGAGAAAGTGACAAAGAAACATCTTTAGATAACTGAAAAGAAAGATTGAAAACGACGTTAAAATGAGTCACAGTCACTGTCACTGTAGGAATATCAAATATAAAGCTCGACCAACGAGATTTGCTCGAACAACATCGCTAGCATCGGCATAATTACACGACTTAGTGGTACTTGGCAATATACATATTATAAAACGGTATTCGTCTGAGTCTGCCTGTTGTAAAAAGTATAAGGCTTGACCAACTATAGTTTTACTCGAACAACATCTCTAGTAGTGACATAATGATCGTGCTGCGTAAAGTAAAAAACTAGAGATGTTTTTGTTAAAAAGCAGCAGAAATACCCAAGGAGTATTACGCTTGCTTACGGTCTCTGGAAGTGGTATGCACACGTTCAGCCTTTGTAGCAAGCAAATGCCGAATCTATTGCACAACTTAATTACTATTGGAAGTACATGAAACCTTTGCTTTTAATTTGCAATAGAATTTACGATTCTTTCTTTTCGCTAGATCATCACATTTTCCTACAAAACCTTTACTCTCTACTCCAGTTAATGCTCGCAAGGGGCAACACAGGTCGGAATCAAGCTGTAGACAAAGTTAGCGAGTATTTTCCCTGCAACCAGGTTAACTGCTAGCGTTGTTTTGGATTTGCAAAACTCACGCACGGCTACATTCAGTTTGTTGGGAGCAATGCGTTCGACAAGAACCCTGGCGCAAAACCGAAATCAACAACATCTACCCTTGATTGTGACAAAGCTATGCGGCATGGGTTGCCGATGTTTGGATAGTTATAGATAATCGTAAAAAGTTGAAACTTTGAACCTGCTTTTTTTCGGTCGTACACGGAAACGTTTTTGAAATGACCGAAAAAAATTAAGTCATTTCGGTCAGAATGTTTGAAAATATAGGCTAAAAACACTGTTACGGTGAGTTTTAAAACTGTGAGACATACGACCAAATGTTTCAGTTACCAAAATATCTTAGCAATAATGACCGAAATGTTCCAGCGCCAAAAAATCAGCTTCGAACGCATACCTACCTATTTTAAAACTTGAAAAATCACGTCACAACGTCAACAGTGGCATAATACTGAAGTTTCTAACCACTTTGTTGTGCTTAAGACATTATTTTCGTAAAGATGTGCTTAAGACGTTATTTTCGTAAAGATTTCACTAAATTGAAAAACACGTGAAAAATTATGCTTCTCGAACGACACATTATCACATCAAAAATGACAATAAACAGCGTCATTCAGACTCCCTGAAGTCATTCCATGCAGCACAAGGCTGTTTTTTCGGTCATAGACCGAAATTCTTTTGAAATGACCGAAAAAAAGTCAAGTCATTATTTCGGTCAGAATGTCTGAAAATATAGGCTGATGAACACTGTGTCTCAGCGAAAAAAACAGGTACCACAAGGGGTAGATGCACCGAGGATGAGAACCTATCTTTTTACAGAATTAATAACAAACTGTACCAAAAAAATGTGTTTTCACAAACAAGTGTCAGGGTAGTATCAACTGCAAAATTGCACACAATTCATCCAGTTTCAAACAACCACTTGCAAATTACGCAGGCCACAACAAATGAACGCACTGTTACCAATCAGAAAACGTTCAAGGATTTGTTTAACCTTAAGTGAACTCTGTTACCCCTTATATGATGATTACTTGGGATTACCAAGATCAGGGATGGACCGGTACAAAGAAGTAATTCCCAATCGAAGCGGGGGTCCTAGGGGCCCGCCATACGCCTTTAAAAGTAACGACACTTCACGCGTATTCTGCCAAACAGTACATAAAAAATTGCTTGATGGAGGAAAGAGTAGAAATGGATCTCAAGGTATGAAAGGAAAGGATTTTAAAAAATGATAATTTACAAAAGCATGAGCAATATTCAAGAAACTTTTCAGGAAATGGCTTCCCAAGTGAACAACCCTCCTCTCGGCTGCAATTACGAACAGATATTTTGTTTGCAAGACAACGTACAGCCTATTCATGAATCATACAAAGCAAGCTAATCAGTTGCCGGCAATGTGGCAGAAAAACTGGAAACACAACCAAATCCGGAAATAAAAGGCTTGACCGTGTGGTTTAGTACGAGTCGCTTTGAAATGATACCGGTACTCACAACTTCGCGTGATTATCAATAAACCAAGCCGAGGATCTTCCAATTATTTTCCTTGTTCGTACAGCAGGACTTAACCATCAGAAAAAATTAGAACTACGCAAAGCAAAATTTCGAAGATATTTTTAGTGGCGAAAAACAGCAACTGAAAAGCTATGCGTCGTTAAAAGTAAGAACGGATTTAACAACTTTGCGCATGGATTCACAAAGTCCACGATGATGGAAACAAATTTTGATAGCTACAAAGCAAAGGTGTCACAGAAGTGGAAAGGATGCATGTGGTTGGGAAAAAAACGTTGGTGCTATAAGCTCATCTGACTAACTTCTGCATATCTTTGACCGGCTATCCGTCAACTTTACAAATGACAACAATCGGCAAACCGCAAGCCAGCAAGTTCAAATTTTGAATTAAATGCGAGAAGCGAAACAATTTAAGGCAATTAAACGCCTGTAGATCCACACGATATGGATTCGCTGAATGAAAACACTGATTTTAAGTAAATATATGATGTTAAGAAGCACAACAAAAACATTGATGAAAAAAGAAAATCAATTTAAGCCCAACTTACCTTTGCAGGTGTCCATGCCACCAACAGCGTACAAATGTCCTGTGGTGGATTTTCTCGGGCGATGCGAAGAAGGTTTACGCTCAGGCAATAAATGATGGCTCAGCGCCTGTATTACTTGGTGCTCACATAGAAGATTCTCAGATATGAGAGGGTTCTTTTGCACCACATCAGTGATGTACTGAAAATAAATTTGAGGGTTGTGAATGTCAAACTTGTTTATGCGTAACTTTGCGACTGGCGTGAGGAAAACCTTTAAATATGACTGTTTTAGATCAGGGGTCCGCAAATACCTTTGGTGCGACCCTACAAATAATTCTAAATTCTCGCGACCCAAGCATTTCGTGAGCATATAATTTTGTGGAAAATACTCCATAATGATATATACATTTTGGGACTACTAATGACAGTAGCAATTTTCGTGCAGAAAAATGTATGAAACTTAGCACATAAAAGGTAAATGTTTGCATTTCTTCTGTCTAATGAGAATGGTAAAATGAAAATTTAAATCATTTCGCAACCCAAATTTAGGTCGCGACCCACTATTAGCGGTCCCCTGTATTATCTAATAACTCTTTACCTCTTTTTCCATGTGACAAAGTCTGATGTGTAACAACAGTTTTGCTATATGCTTTTTTCTTTCGTCGATTGAATGTCTGACCCAATGTAGCATTGCTTCAAACATAGTCTCTTCACTATCGACGCACACGTCATCACTGCTGAGCAACTCACGCACCTGCAAAAGTGCAACAACGGTAATGAGAACGAAATGGATCATTTTTTAAAAATGCTGCGTACTGAAATCAAGGGGCTGTAAAACACTTTGAAAAAATATTATTTTTCTTCAGGTGTATGAAGGCTGATAGATGCAAACAGTATTTTTTAAATAGCAAACACTAGAAATTGTTACGTTTATTTATAAATCGATTAAGGACAACGCAGTGTGCGGGTTACGTGTGGGTGTGATTCGTATCTCATTATATTCGGTCAATGTATCTCCACAGAGCAGCGCCTGGAACTTCTTTCACCAGCACGCACAAGTGACTTTCTGCAACGGCAACGCACACCATAACAATATGTCGAAACGAAATACACCTGGTGTGTATCAACGCAACGCTCCTCAAGCGAGAAACATAGAAGGCGATGATATAAAATAAAAACATTGATACTCAACAGCTTTGTCTCACAAATATAGAGAAAACATAGCTGTAGGTGAAAAAAATAATTGAGCAAGCGCACAAATCTTAAGGTCAGAAAATGAAAGCAATTCTCAAACACACTTAGCGAAAGCACTTGAGTCACTACTCACGATCAAGACTCGGGTCCGCTAGACACAGACAACCTGGGTGTTTCGGGTAAATCTGGTTGCCTAAGCAGCATCTAAAATCCAGTTATTACACAAAACGTCTTTGAAAAATATCACAAATGTTGAGAAAACACGTTTTTAAAGAAAGTCTACGTCAGTGGTTCCCAAACTTGTTCGGGCCGTTACCCAAATCAAGGTAGCGATTATGTCTCAATTACCCTCCGTATTTCGCAGTGATCTCTCATAATATAGAACAACATTGTGGTTTTGGTTCTGCATTGCCCCAAGAAGAATCGCATATTACCCCCGACGGGTAATTTACCCCCAGTTTGGGAACTACCGGTCTAAGTCTTAGACAAACTGAATTTCCTCAAATACACAATTAGCGGACTAGGCCTTGCTTTCCGTTTATACATCTACTGCCACACTACCATGACTGCAAATTATGAATGCTTGAGGTACCTGAGCTAAAGGCAACAGTAGGAACTCCTTATTCTGCGTCACGGCCGGGAAGTGGTCCTGCAAAAATGCATGAATTTTGAAATGCAAATATCACAGCAAAAGCTGATCTAGTCCCAAAAAAAGATTCGACTTGGAAACATTACAACACGCACGAGCATTTCTATACTACTATAAGAATATTTCAACAAAACGCAGCAAAATGAACCACACACTAAGATTAAAAATATCGACTGACTAATTCAAACCCCAACAGCGCATACTTACAGGGCAGTCATGAGGTAGAGCAAACAATACCAAATGGTGCATAATACCTACGGGGGCCTGTTGCATGACCAGGCGGCATGAATTCAAACTCTGCACATCACATCCAGCATTCCTCAAACTCGTCAACGGAGCAACAGATTTGGGTGCATGCGTTTCCAATCCTCTTAGTGTTATATCATACATCGCTGACAACCTACGTTTTCTCTGAAGAGGGTCGCGGGGACAGCAGTGCTGGAAGTTCTCGAAGCATTTTACGGTTTCAGCAAAATCCTATCGTTCTTCAGGCTTCACACCATGGCACAATTGAGCCAGGCTGTAGATTTTGTAATCATCCCGCCTTGTCTCCACCGGCTTGTGGAACGCTTCCGCATGTGTTTCGCAAAAGAACCCAGTTCGTAAATATTTCCCGGGGAATTGCGGTCATACGTCTTATCCATATGTTACACCAGGAACTCTCCTATCTATCATACCCCTAACCGCTTTTACTAGTAACACTGCTGCTTTGGTTATTACAGAACATTTTGACCGTAAGAATCGGATGAAAACCAATTTGAAATTGTGCTTGGCGATGCTCGAAAACTCTCGCTTTTTGACGACGTAAAGTTTAAGCTTAAAAAACAAGGCGTTTGCTTTTCACACCAAAATTACAATGTCTTCGGTCTGATTTTCCCTCCCTCGTGAATGTTACCCGAACTCAAGAGTACTCGAAATGCAGCTACAACAATGCTTCGTCACTTACAGCAGGGTAAACTGACATGAATTTCGATGGAGATAATATCAAATTTTAGAGAACTAAATTTTATAACTGCAACATTGCACGCGCCTACCGACCAGATAAACGAATATTGGAGACCCAATTCAATTAAAGCAAACAACACAAATTATAAAAACTATGAAGATTAGTGGTATCAGTACATATCGTTACGTGAGTCCAACTCACCCTGACGAAACATTTTGAAGCAATGCTGTTGGCATGTACTTTAACCTTTTATACTGTGGCCTATTTCGTTTAAGGGGTCACACATCATAGATCACGCTGCCTTTAAAATGAAGATGTTATAACATACCCTCACTTCTGAAATTTTGTTTAGAACTTAAACTTAGCGATTTCATTTAAAACTGGAAATCCAATTAACACTTTAACAGCAATTAAATATTTCAGAGTTCATAAAAAATTCAAAATTTGTCAATAAAACCAATATTAACAGGAAGAAAATAGCAGTAAAGCAACCAAAATATATATACATATATATTTGATGTCATAATAGAGTGTTGCTAAACTAAACACATTGGAGAAAACTGAAAACTCAATAATGGAGATAGGACCAACACGGTTATTTCTGTCGTTAGATAGTAATTTTCGATGGATTAAACCCGGCATGTTGAGGGTACCATGCTACTAGAGACAAGCATGAGGATAAAAAACTCACAAAACTCTGCTTGTTGCAAGTGAGTGACATACAAGCATTGAAATAAACCATCTGTTGAAAGCATTTTGAGTGAAATTGAGATTTCAGTGACTGCCATTTTCAGTGATCTTCAAACAGATTAAGAACACTGAGGCTTGGCAGGTAGCAAGCTGACGTATGTAATTTATACTGAGTTCGGATAATCCAATAAGCAGTCAGGTTCAAACGAAGTATTGTGATACGCTAGCACACTTTTTCCAAAATTCTGCACAAACAGAGGAGGTAGTGTGTGATGGGAATGGACAAATCTTTTCAAGCAGAACAAATCAACACTGGAAGTAGTGTATATGAGTAAAGTCACTAAACTCGAAAGAAAAACATAACCAACAGATTTTCTTCATAAACCTGATTGTTATATACACCACTAATGTAATAGTTTAGGTGCATGTATGTAAGGAGATTTTTAAAAAGTGATACCAATTGCAGTCACAGAAATTACCATTGTAAAGGAGTGGGCTCTTTTAAAAAGATGTTTGCAGCTCTGCACATCAGCAAACGCTCTGATTCCCAGACAATTTGAAGGATGAAGCTGCTTTGTTAGAAAAGAACAACCAGCTGTCACAACATCATCCAACTGCAGCATACTGGCGATACCCACAAGTTTTTCCACATTATCTTCTCTAATTTCAATTTTTCCTGTGCACACAAAAAAAGGATTATACATCAGTGTTATGTGATATCAACTTCCTGGGCATGACAAACAAATTGGTACTCATGTAGTAAGGCTGGTAGTTCAAGAGAGAAATCTACAACTTTGAACTGGAATACACAAGTACAACCAAGTATTTCAATACGCTATGATTGCATCATGTAACTGATGATAGCATGCTAAGCATAGGTAATCAAGAACAAGAACTGCAAACCATGTGAGCGATGACCCTTCCAACTACAAAATAGCTTACTAAAGGACAAGTACTGTTGTAACTTTCTGAAAATTAATTACAAAAAAGAATAACCAGGTTTTTCAGCTTTCATTGATAATTAACCATTAAGATATAACACAAAGCCAAAGTCCGATTAACATGAATCAGTAGTTGCAAGTTCATGTGCATTAAACAGAAAAGTTAAACCAACAAATACACATTTCATTACACGAACTACCTTAAAGCCAGCAAATCTGTTAACCAATTGTGGAACAACGTACAAATTAAACAACAGAAAACAAATGTTCACTTAACTTGCTATGAAGATGCTTAAATAGCTTTTTCCTTTTTACTTAACAATCCATTAAGTTAAGTGGCAATATTTCATTGGGGAATCTCAACATTTCCATGCATTTTACTAATAACACACAATGAGCCAATTGAAAACACTTGGATTTACTTGCACAACCATGAATCACACCTGTGTACATGTAATGCAAAAGCTCTTCCATTGCGTTTTCATCAACATCATTTAGTGTGATTTCTTCTAAATGAGCCTCTCTAACATTACTGTTGAACATGGCTCGAAAATATTCTGAAACTGATGATAAAACAAGACGATGTGCAGGTAGCTTCTTGCTTCCAACTGAAACCGAAAAAAACATAAGTTTAGAAAAAGATAAAAAACAGAAGCAAGTCGAGCTGTGATGAAACACCCAACTACAAAATATGATTTTTTATTCTCCAATTGTCTTCACATTGCATAATTGTTATAAATAAGTAATTTGTAATGCCAATTTAGTTGAAAAATGATGTGTACAATATTAAAGAGTGATTTTTGATCTCTTAACACGTTGAGAGCCGGCTTACGGTATATTCGTACTTGGATTTCGGCCTAAAAAACAGCAGTTTTCGGTTGCCTTACCAACTCCGTAGCTCCTCCACCGATTGCGCTAGAAAGCTGTTCATGAGCTCAAACGCATCGGCCAGTCTAGTAGATTGCACTTGAAAAAAATTTTTTGGTTGGGGGTGCGGATTTTTTGTGACTGACGTCATAAGTGAAGTAGTTTTAGGGTCATTTTCGCTCATGTTACCTGGCCTAGGGCCCAACCGCTAGGCCAAAGTTTTTCGCTGAAGTCTTCATTGGAAACTAGGCTCGAGTCTGAGTCTTTTGAGCCTTTGATCGACTTTCTAGCGTTTCTGGTTCAAAGCTTATGATTTAAAATAAACAAATTAATTAATTATCTAATTTGTCAAATATTCTTACTAACTTACATCACAACTTTTGAACCTGAAACCCAAGTAGGTCATTCAAAGTATCAAAAGACTCGGATTGTAGCCTAGTTTCCAGTAAAAAACTTCAGCGAAATACTACCACCTAACGTTTGGTGCCCAGGGCCAGGCAAAGTGGGCCAAGGTGGCCAAAAAGTCCTCAACTTATGACGTCACTCACAAAAAAACTGCACCCCCAAGCAAAAATTTTTTTCGAGTGCAATCTACTAGACTGGCCGATCCGTTTGAGCCGCTGAACAGCTCTCTAGCGCAATGGGCGG
>JGI24159J19872_10009037_pt1 | contig 13060 bp, 4 predicted proteins | sample Ectturendosymbi4_FD_19872 | JGI IMG/M metagenome (IMG submission 19872) | reverse complement strand
ACAATGGCACAATAGTTGATCAGTGTAAACAAAGAGGGGCGCTGTGTCATATAGGATTGGCGAAAGACCGTGGCGGTCATCTAGTCAACCAACCCCGCTACTGGAAAATTAGCTCGCTACTGCTCAGCTCTGGCACTGACCAGGCATAGGTCAGCACTCCAATCTAGCGCTGATATGTCAAGGGCTGCTTATTGTGCATTGTTTGGTTTTGAAGGTGCTGTGGTCGATAATCTGTTCATTGTTTTACAGGCGCGTTCATGGGCGTCCGCAGAAATTTTCCAGGGGGGCAGCATCGAAATTTCGCTTATCCTTTACAGGTTGCAAACGATTTAGTGTAAAATGGACCTTCACAAAACGCTTTACCCTCTCTACACCACAAAGAAAATTCCCCATCCTTTTAAGTTTTTGCTGAATTGGGGTATCATCCAAAATCATTATTATTGTGAACTGCAGACAACTGAATCTGAATTGGACTTGAACCAACTACAACTGCGTTTGCGGTGCTTGCATTAGTCAGTGCAGAAATGCTTTTCCTTTTCATAAACTATATAATATCCACTTTTCGAGAACTTTCTAAAATTAAGTCAAAATTTCAGAAAAATCAACGACCAGAACATCAGTGAAAAAACACAAAAGTTAGACACTCTTGCAAAACTCTTTCAAGCAATGAGAAGTAGACCTGTAAGTTGACAATGACTATCGGCAGCTACTAACGTTAGAACACCACGCAGGCTTAAAAACTAGGCAGATTAATTATGAAAACTCGCCAGAGCAATTACAGCTTTGCACTTACTCACTTAGAAGTCACAACTAAACCGTGTGTGTATTTCCACACGACTGCATTCATAACAAGCCACGCAGTGTGCAAAAAGAAGACTGCATAAGCATAGTTTGATAGCCATTGTGTTCCAACTACAGGCCCGCGCGCTGCATGTGGCCCGCCACAGCGTTTTCAGTGACTCACGGAACCAATCAGAAAAAATCTTCGAATTTTAAAGTTGTTGAAAAGCGTGTGAGGTTAAATTTGTTTCATTGAATTGCTTGCTCTGGATAAAGTGTATTTGCACGGCGTACTTTTATTGTTTTTGTTTAATCTTTTTTGCGATCAAACTAGAAGGTACGGCCCTTCCCTAACCCTCCGCTGGGGCACCTGACTGTATAACCTCACGTGTTTTTACGGTGCTCCGCCGTTCGTTGTCTTGGAGAGTACATCTGGCGCAATGAACTCAATGACGCCAAATAAATCTGTCTATCTATCAGCTAAAAGCGACCTTCTCAAAGTGGCCCTTGAGTCAAATTAATTGTCCATCCCTGCAATAGGGAATTGTAACTACTGTAGACCAAGCATAACATCTTTTAATAAAAATGTGGGCTACAATAGTAACGGTATTAGGGGCTGTGAAAAGCTGGAAATTAGTCAGCAAAAATAGATTTCCCAAACTGAAAAATTTCGCACTGAATATGCGCTGGACGTTTGTAAACACATACAGTACATGTGTGAGAACACGTACATTTTCTACGTTAAAGCAAGTCAAATCTTAGTAAAAACAGAAATAAAATGGAGGTCCGTAACTAGGCGGAGGCACAGGGGCGGGCGAAGACGCCTTTGGAAAATTTTTCGCCCCCCCCCTGGAAAATGTGTTGGACATAGTTTAAAACTATACGGTTTAAAAACTTTGAAACCCGCTCAGAAAAATCTTCGCCTCCCCCTGGTGTCCCAAGCTGGTTAAAGGCCTGATTGAATGGCAGACGAAACACTGGACGATAGTCTTCGACTTGCTGCCACAAAATTGGTATTGCTAAAGCAGTGGTTCCCAAGCTTGTTTGAACCGTTACCCAAATCAAGGTAGCGGTTATGTCTTATTACCCACCAACAAAAAATTTTCGCATTTCTTGTCGACAATTTATTTTATAGTGATCGCTCATAATACAGAACATTGCGGTTTGGTTCTGCGTTACCCCTCGAAGAAGCGCATATCACCCCAGGGGGTAATTTACCCCCAGTTTGGGAACCACTGTGCCAAAGGAACGATAGCGTCAGAGAAGCCTCGACTATAGGCATCCCACTGACAGAGATTTGTAATAAATTGCTATTGTGTAATAATTTCAATTATTCAATCACGTATCTTCCCCTCCCCTGCAAATAAACTGTCATTGCAAGAATTCAATTAATTAATCGAAATTGAGCTGCTGACTTCAGGTTTTCTACAAAATTCTGGTTATTATGCCGAATTTCCAGAGGGGGGAATGCCCGTTTTGGTCCCCTGCGGACGGGCATGGGCGCGTTGGCATAGGTATAGATGTAAATTTTGAATTAGTAGTCAAATATTGAAATGATTAGGGTAAAAAATAACTGTAAGACCTTGAATGCATCATGTACATGTTTCAATTTGTGCATTTAAGTGAAAGTAAACATTAAATGTTTCTTAAAAAAGATCTAACTTTTACGTTACTGCATGCACTTGATTTGCTGCTAGTCTAGCTGCTTGCAAATTGTCAGTATGTTCGAACTTGTTAAAAACTTGATGTAAATAATGCATAATACCTTAATTTTTTCGGTGAAAAAATTTGTTTTAATGCATAATACCTTAATTTTTTATGTGCAAGTGCCGGTAGCGTACATTTCAAGTTTGATTTTGACTTTTTTCAAAACATTTTGTAGGTCTGGGTTTTTTATCATTTTGTGGGATTTTTTCAAGGTAAATTCTGGGGTTTTCTCCGTAACAGAGTGACAACACTGGTCACAATCGGCGAGCAGAAGATAAGCTCGGAGTCAAATTTTTTAAAAAGAATTTTTACCGAATCCGACTACTCAAGACCAAACTCCTTCCGACTTCAACTACGCAGGCCTGGAAGTGGTAGCAGTGTTTAAGATTAGTTCAAAATATGTTGGAATAACACGCTGACTTGCTACAAGGCCACTAGGAATACCGAAATTGTTGAAGTGTATTAACACAGCACAGCTGGAGCCATGCTTATGAAAACAGCTCCGGAGCCATTTCATTTTTACAAGAGCTCCGCAGCCCTGGTTAGCACAGAATATTCGACATAGCCAGACGCGAACTTTCATGTTCGGGGCCCTAGGCTATTTTATATTGGGGGCCCTTCTTGAAGGTTTGCGACGACTGATGTCATGCAAATTAGCACTACACGTGCTCGTTACATTCACTGAACAAGTTGCTCCAATTCATAAACACATCACTCATTTCAACCCTTGGTGCTCATTCTTCTACAGAGATCTTTTGTTAGCGGCATAGTAAAAAAACGTGCGTTGAACTAAATCAAAAGTACCAATATAATTGCTTACAGAAATGCTGTAAATTGTCCTTACTCTTAAAATTTTGGGGTCCCCCGAAATTGGGGGACCTAGGATTAAGCCTTTACAGCCTAATGGTAAATTCGCGCCTGGACATAGCAGTACACGTGTGTGATTGCAGCTAGTGGTTTTTGGTGTCTCTAATAAAAACGCTAGTTCATATTTAACGATATTCATAAGCTTACGTTGAGTTTGATAAGGTAAATCCTAGCAACTTCATCTTCAGAACAATGAAAAATCACCATGCAAGATAAACATTTGTTGCTTCCCCCCTTAATTTTTTCTTGGCCCTGCAGAGCCCCACCCCACTTTTTAAGTTTTAGAATCGCCACTGTCTCCCGTGGCTATGGGCCTGTCTATTGACCTATATGAGTATAATTGATTATAGATCGTGCAATTAATTCCTGAAACTGACTTCGTCTGCTCATTTGGGTCGATCGAGCGAAGTGGTAGAGGCAACAGCCTGTTGCCAGCAGGAATTCGAAATCTTTTATAAATTCACTCGGATTAATACAACTTAGCAAGGACGGTCGGAAAATATTGCAAATGACATTCTGCTTAAGAACCATTACGATTCAACGCAAAACTAGCAACTTCCTATCCAGGCGCCTCAGTAAAAATGATTCACTTCGCACGAAGGCTCACGTCCATTACTCCCAAAAATTTGCTCAGTGGCTATGGTTGAAGCCATCACCAGATAATTAGCGCAATATAAAACGATGAACTTGTTTCAGCTCAGATGAAAGGATATGATGAAGCTCTGTAATTTGTGAGATCGTTGCTAACTTCCACGTTACTTCTGCACTTGAAACGGGAGCTAACCGTGGACGTCGGAAGGTGGGTCCAGGGGCCCAAGGCCCGCCCTGGATTTTGAAAATTTCAGCAAAGGTTGTTTTCTTAGTTTCGAGTGGGAAAAAAACGAATTTCACCACTTCTGGTCCCTGCAGAAAAGTTTTGGAAATATCCCCTGGCGGCCCCTCCCTGGAAAAATTCCCTCCGACGCCCGTGGAGCTAATCCTTCGAAGCTGACAGTATATATGTGATAAAGAGGAAATCGTTGCTTTACGTGGTACCCACGTTGTCACACGAACAGAGTTAGAAAGTAAAATTTGGCAAAATTTTGAAAACTTACCGACAAAAAATGGATTGTGATATTTTCTGCACACAAGACACAAGAACGTTAACAAATTGTCCTGTGCAAAAGTGATTGTGACAACCTACGCCTCTCCATAAAAGGGTCCACTGCAGCAGTATCCCATACATTTTGCATTATCGACAGCGACAATCACTTATGCAGCATTTTTTCTTGATCATATGAACACTTATGTGAAGAATATCTACAAATTGACAAGAGCAGCTGATAATTTGACAAGAGCTGTAGTGTCCGAAAACTCGCGCGTGTCACGTGAGAACACGGCGAAACTTTTAAGCTTTTCAACAGAAGTCGCTATAACTTTTCTTGAAGCACTCAGAGTCAAGAAATCATTTGAGGTTTTGCTTGTTCTGTTGAAGCGCATCCGACCGGAGTAATTCAAAGCAGAATAAATAATGCTGCTTTGCAAATCAATAATTCTATCGCCAGAGTCAATGTTTCTCAGGAAGTCGTCTTGCTCAAGCCAGGCTGTTGACGAAGGATGTGCTTCGGATACGTAACAGATTGAACCAGCGGCAGTAAAAACTACAGCGACTTGCAACAGGCCTTGAACCTTTAAGTATGTCACACTGTAATCTGCCGTCTTTTCCTTTTTCTTCGGCCAAACAAGCAGGTCAGCCATGTGTTCATTCAAAGCATTCAACCATATCTGACAAACTTCAGCCGCATTATTCTCATGGAAAAGTTTTTCCAGATATATGTCAGGAATGCAAAGCTTAACTTTCATCAAAGTTAGCATAAGCTGATTGGCAGGGGAAAGTCTATGCTGAAGTGCTGCCTCTGGCACAACACTCGTCATTAACCAAAGAAAAGCCTTGTACGTTGAACATCCAGTCAAATATTCCACTTGCTTGTCATCATGTTCCACTAATTTATGCCCCCACTTGTGCTTCTTTAGAAGTTGATGCATCTTCAAGTTTTCCTTTCTCAGTTTGGTGAAATGTTCAAAAAGAAAGTTGTTTTGTTCTTGAAGCATACTGACAACTTCAGCACTTAGCTCCAAGCTGCCCATTATTTGAAAATGGCTTAGTGGGCTCTTGCTTTCAGTTATGTGAAACACAATTTCACAAAATATGTGAACTCAGCATTTGAAAAGTATAACATGCCAAACGGGTGAACTTCCATAACTTCTCTAAATGATCTAACAACTGTAACAATACACTAAATGAGTAAGCACAGAAACGTCTGTCAATTCAAAAAAATAACACATCTGAAAAAAGTCAAGTAAACATCACATCACCTACACACTGTCTAGTGATGACAACATGACTGTCAACTCACGAAATATTAACATTACATTTTTTAAGCATGGCAAAAGCATCTGTAATCTGCTGATAATCTCATTTTTTTACTGACTCATCAAGTTTAGAACTAAGATACATTCATTACAAAATGTAACTGTGCAACGTCAGTCTAGATATTATAAAATAATATTTACTTTCCTAACCTCCGTTATGGCTGTATTTCATTACAAACTGCAGCAATTTTGAGTGGTGCTAACAAATATCACACCACAAGTTTGCAACACATTTCAGTTTTCTGCAAATAACTAATCCTCACTTTTCAAGTGTTAGGTCATACTTGTTAGAATTGAGGTTTATCTTTGATTAAATACAGTGTAAATAACATTTTAACATATTACAAATTTATGGTTTTAGAAAAGTGAAGAAACTAAACAATTGTATTAGGCAATTTTTTATACACTAGAACACAAACAAAAGTAAAAACAGATGTACTAAAAATGTTTAGTCTCAATGACACCTGTGCCATAGAAGGCAATTTACTACACATATCAAAGAAATTTCCAAAAAAAATTTCATTCCAAGAAAAGAAGTGCAAAGGGAAACAATTGCATGAATATCAAGTGAAGTTTGGTTTCGCTTGTAAGGATACTGTTGCAGCCTCTTAGTCATTGTGCTATCGAAAGCATAAAGCACCATGAATAGGATATGTGATAAGAATGGTATCTATTAGGTGGTGTAAAAAAGCAATTAGAGTGATTTGTCAGGTAAACTCTATTGTTGCTCATGGCCACAGTGTGAAGCTTTGTGTGCTTGCCATACAGGCTTTACGATCTCAACAATACATGAAATTACTACCTGTCCACATCAAATTAACAGTCTGATTTATCTCCCATATTTAATCAAAGCACCAGTTTGAAGCAGGATAAATCAATTTAGGATTTTAAACCTCTTGTGTCCAAAGACACTGTTATTTTTATGCATGGCACTGCTGAACTAACTGGCAACATGAAACTTGATTGAATGGTTGAATGTTCAACAGGTTCATTCATTGCTACTCACACATCCAAAACATGTCCACCATTTGTTGGTAAACTACTGTCTGAAGGTCTGACTTGTACAGAATGAATCAATACAGCCCCTGTAACCACACAAGATGTCATTGAAAGCAGACGATGGCAACACTCTGTTAGCAACATCATGTGCTACAGTCAAGCACTGCAACCAATCACTGCCCTACTTAAAAACTGGCATTTTCATTATTTAATTGATGAAGCCTTACCCAAGTTGAACATATAAATAAGCAACAATAATCACCACGTACACATTGCTCAAAATCACATTAAATATATTGCTATGAAATCCAGAACTTCACAAAAAAGTTAATTGTTCAGAGTTGTTAACTGGAAAACCTAGATTTTTTGGTATAGGAACTTTTTGGTTATCCTAATCCAAGCATATCTTACGACAAGTAACCTTTTTGCTTTGAGGTGCTCAAACAAATAGTGGAAGTGTTATTTGGCATTAAACATGCTCACTTTAAAATGATCATCCTAAAAATAGTGTTGATGAATTTCATTAGTGCTTTTGGTCTGGTCAACTAATTGATACACATCATGCTTGGCAAAAAACATCTATCACAGAACAAAACATTTGAAAAATTTAGATCCTGAATAAATAAAGCAAGAAAACATTTTGTGCTCTTTGCAGTATCACTAATGTCTTGTGAGTCAGAAAGTAAGTTTTTTTTGTTTGGGTAGGATTTGATCATTTTTCTAATGAAAACTACACAAAAACGTATGAAGTTTGAGGGACCTATGGCTTGTAAACCAAAGGATAATCTTGTGGGCTTTTCTAGGTACTTTGGGTTTATTTACTTAGAATGAGGTTTGGAGTTCAGATGTGCCTCACAAATAAATGCTTTTATGATGATTTGCATACTGGATTGAAATAAGAAAACATTCACAGCTAACTTTGCTGATTTTGTACAAAAGCATGTGCTGTGTGCTAAGTCAGTACAAAGTCATGCACAATGCCATAAGCTTATGCTACAATCTAAATGTCAATATTTCTTGGAAATAATCACAATTTCGAGGCCAAATGCTTTAGAAAAGAATCAAACCCTAATTTTTGCAAAGCAATAGCAGAAACAAAATTCAAACACCAGTGCATTATATAAATGAAATCATGGCAACACTTTGAAAAGAACTTGTTTTATCCTGACGTAAATTAACAGACGAGCATGAAATTTTAGACCGTAAAATGCACAGATGACGTAACATATACAGATCAAGCCAACCAAGACTTCTTGTGTTGCCATATGTCTTTGCAACTATAATCCACTAATTGACATGCGCCAGGTCATTGTTCATAGATTGAATTTGAAAACTTATGTTGTTGCAACCTCTCAGTTGGCATTGTGTTGAATGTGCGATTCACCACGAACGAGAGCTCAAAGAATAACACCCATATATGTGTGGGGCAAACACGCAATAAAAGAGTGATTGCGGCCTGTAATCTCTGTTGTTGCCTGCTACTGAAGTGTGAAGCTTTGCACACTCGCTGCTCGGGCTTTCCAATCGCAACAAAATGGTGCTGTGACCAGGATGTAAAGGTTATGCCAGGTGCAACCTTCACAAAAAGAATGTGCGATCGGTGCAGTTCGTTGTAAAAGGGAGGGAATGTTTTGCAACCTTTCAGTTGGCTTTGCGTTGAATGTGCAATTCACCATGAACGGGATATGCGTGAAGAATAACACCCATATATATGCGGCACAAACTAGCAATAAAAGAGTAATCACAGCGTGTGATCTCTATTGTGGCTTGCTACCGCAGTGTGAAGCTTTGCACACTTGCTGCTCGGGCTTTCCGATTGCAACCATGTGATAACTTAGATCAGGAGTTCCTAACCTAGGGTACATGCTGGGTTTTTTTCAGTCATAGACTGAAATGTTTTTGAAATGACTGAAAAAAATTAAGTCATTTTGGTAAGAATGTCTGAAAATATAGGCTAATAAACACTGTTACGGCGAGTTCTCATACAACTGTGAGACAAATGACCGAATTGATTCAGTGACCAAAATGTCTCAACAAAAAATGACCATTTAAGGTCTCAGCAACTAAAAAGCAGGGTACAATGTGTATCCCTAGGGGTACATTTGCTTATCTGAATGCATAATTTTAGGGTTAGCAATAAAAATGAAAAGTATATTCATATACTATTTATTTCTAAATATTTATGCATAAATAAGTGAATATTATATGCATAAATAAGTGAATATGATTTTCAAAAATCATTATACGTATTGTTAAATATATCGACAATTATCATGCTAAACATTTTGTCATAAGAAATTTTAGGGGTATTTGCTCATCTGTCGAAATGCTACAGTATGTGGTCAAAGAAAAAGGTTCCTGCTTTAGATGGTTTATGACAATCCAAAACAACACAGCCTAAAACTTACAATTTTGATTTGTACCAGGGGTGCACAACCTGCGGCCTTACATGAAAATCTGTTGTGGCAACCTGGCATTGAAGAAACCTCTTTGTCCACTGTATGAGAATACTTAGTACAAATATATTCAATCACGTGTGTGGAAGTAGAACACAAGCAATGTAAAAAAATAAAAGTATCTTGAACTCACTGGCATATGCAATTCGTGAAAACCTAGTTTTTTTCAGTCATAGACCAATTTTTTTTAAAGTCAGTTTGGTCTTAATGTGTGAAAACATCAACTAGTGTCAAAACTGTCATAGTGAGTAGAGACAGACTGATATATCGGCCTGGCCTGTATATCGGGCTGATGTTTAGGTTTCACAGATATATCGGTAAAGTGGGTGTTGACAACGCTGTTATATTCCTCACGCATCCAGACAACATGTGCAAGAAAGCACAACAAACCAAGTCAAGACAGTTATCTTGTAGCAACGCTAGCAGGTGTGTTTTCATAAACAAGCAGACAAGATGAACCACTAAGCACGTGTTGACCGTCGCAGCCAAAATAAAAGCATCATCATTAATCAGATTAATTAAAATTCATACGAAAATATTTAAATACTGCAATTTGAAAAATTGTAGCTCATAAATCCTGATTTTTAAGTTTTTCAAAAAAAGGCAAAGTGTAGAATACATTATATCTTTGATAATAAAGCAGAGAATAAGGTTTTAAGATTTTTGAATAACAGTATCGGCTATCAATCCATGAACGGCCGATATATTGGTATTGGTCCCAAAAAATCCATTATCTGTCGATCTCTAATAGCAAGTTTTAATATTACCATGGGACATATGACCGAAATATCTCAGTGAAAAAAAAAAACTGACAAAAATGAATGTGATGCAGTCCACAATTGTGGAAAGGTTGTGCATCTTTTATTTATTCCATCCATTTGCCAAAAAACTGACTTCCTTTTATCTCACAGGGTATGCTTACAACCACCTTTTCAATTGCACTGCAGACCAAGTTTTCCAACAGCATTAAAATGATATCTGCATTTGGTTGATTCAAACTTATCTACTCAGTGTTCAATAATCGTATCATTTATTTCCAAACTGCAAAGAAAGTTCACCTCTTATCAGATCTCGGTATTTGGTTTTAAATTCCATTGCACGTTTATCACTTTGTTCAACACCATCGCCTCGTTTAAACATTAAACCCAAATTGTGGCAAGCTTTTGCTTCTCCCAAGTCACATGCTTTTTCAGCATACTTAGCAGCAAGTTTATAATCTTGTTTCACTTCATTTTCAAATCCAGCTAGATGCAACATACTTAGTAGATTGCAACCAATTTTGTCATTTAAGTTACATGCACGTGTGTAGGAATCTAATACAGCAGTAGCAACAGACAAACTTGCCATTTTTCCATTTTTAAGAATTTCCATGTAATTTTCTCTGTTGGGATCATCTTGACTTAACAGTATGCCCATATTGCAACAAGATGCAGCAATAGCATCATTCTTTCCCATGTCAGAGTATGTGTCATGAGTGCATGCCACATAAAAGCTTTTGAATGCTTCAGTGGAACTTTCTTCTAAATCACCTCTGCCAACCAGGTGAAATTGTCCAGCTTTATAACAACAGGGTGCATTTTCAAATTGTTCACAACAGTTTTTGTAAATTTTGCTAGCTTCAGAAAAGTTCTTCTTCATGGTTTGCAAAAATTCTCCAAGTCGGTAGCAGTTGTCTTGATCGTGCTCTTTATGACAGCCAAACATAAACTCAATTTCAATATTTTTTAAGTATTCTTTGACTTCTTCTTCATTTCGAAAATCCACTAAGCCAGCCATATTTGTCAACTCTGATGAATAGCTGAACAGTGTGTTTAAATATATCTTTCTAGAAAATTCTATAACCCTGGAATTAAAGCACAAACATAAGGTTACAGCAGGGTTGCAAATTAAAGACAAAAATCTCCTGAGAAATCCAATAATAAATAATGAAATAATAATTGTCTTTTGGCCACAATTTGCCATTAGCCACTAACACTAGATGGCCATTCAAGGGCTCTGAAGATGCAAATTTTCAGGTAAATCTGGGTTTATTTTCTTCAGTCATAGACCTTATTTATTTTGTTTTCCGTTAAGCCTATTTACATGGTCGTGTTAACAAGTATGCTCAAAGTGAGCTTTGACATCAAGAGAGCTCAGTGCAATTGCACCAAAATGAGAACGTTGGAGCTGCGTGTATATATGAAGTTTAATAACAACTGGGTTGGGTGTTATATGACTGCAGTCCTTAGGGCCTAAGGCTTAGGCTAACAGCACCAGCTTCATAAGTGAACTAATTCTATTGGTCGTTGTAAAGCTGTACCAGTAGGTTTTGCAGTTACAAATGAGAAACAAAGAACAGTTCTTCAAATACTGCAGAGAAACAGCAGTCTTGCGCACTACAACAGTACAACCTGGCCATGGCATGTAACCTAGTCTAGGGCTGACATATGCCCGCACATGTCTAGAATTTCGGTGGTAAAATTTGTGTCCAGAGATAATTTTTTTTAATGTCATAATGTCTGGAATTTGCACAATTAGTAAGTCATATTTAACTTGAAACAATCAATGTGCATGTCTGTGAAGATGATAATTTAAACTTTTACTTCTTTGGTGCTTTAGCGTCTACAATAATTTTGCCTGAATAGGATATAGCGATGCCGTTTGGGGTTGATTGGCAGTTGTAAGGACATACTGAAAAATTCCGTATAGCGTTTGCTTGTTGTAGTGAAAAGTAGGCATTGAGACTGTTAGGAATTTTTCCTCTTCAGAGATGGTAACTCTAGTCTAGTCTACAGTATTTCACCGCACTCCAGTCCACAAAACAGTTTGATGTCGTTATTACTGCAATTGAATGTGGATTGCCAAACTAACTATGGTAAAAACATTACTTTGTAGCATTTCAAAACAGCAGACGTGAGTGAAATGCTTAAAAGTCGTTTGAAATAATTTGTCTGAGTTGTTTGTAATATGATTTTACCATAATATGTTTTTTTTGAGTTTTTTTTAGCGTTTCTGCTCGTTTTTGTGTTGGCGTTTTTTTTGCCAAGATGCGAAAGTGACGGCTAGCTTTACTCTGGTGAGATAAACTCAGTCTTGCACCATCCAGACAAAAACATCTGAGTTGTTCAGCGACCTACTCTGTTTTACTTTATGAACACAACACACCCAGATGTCCACAATCCAGAGGTGGCCATCAGTTACCCACTTTACACCGCACTGTCACCGAATTGAGGCATTAGCGATTCGTCGCCCTTGGCTTACCTTCGTGAACGCACTTGTGAACTCGATATAGGGTCGATTTCACACTTTAGGGAATTCGAAAATGTGCTTCGTGCGCTTGGTGTCGCTGCATGAAAAAGGTTGGAAACCACTGGTTTAAAGGGATGCGTTTTACTAGTGTGGCCATTGCAAGGTATTCGACCAAAGCCCCCGACATAGTCTGTTCGCTCTAGTTAGCTGTAAACGCAACACACGGATTATAGGTAATATGCTTTACTTCCTGGTCATTGTTTGAATGTCATAGATCTTTTGTTTTCAGTTGCTTCATTGTGTGGAAAAAGTGAACCATTCTGCACAGTGCATGTCTGATTTCAACACAAACATCATGAAACTAACTCCTTTTAGTTTTAGCAGTCATACTGTCGTTCCGTGTTTCTCTGTATCTGAAATGGTTGGAGGCCGCTGGGGCATCCAGGATGAATAAATGTGGAGGGTGTCAGGACACTGTCTCCAAAAAACAGGAGGCCCTGCAGTGTGATGGAGAGTGCACAAAATGGTACCACTGCATTTGTGTCGGAATGTCGAGTGAACAATATAAGACATTTTGTGACAACTATAATGATGGATATAACGAGTTGCAA
>JGI24159J19872_10009036_pt1 | contig 13062 bp, 9 predicted proteins | sample Ectturendosymbi4_FD_19872 | JGI IMG/M metagenome (IMG submission 19872) | reverse complement strand
TAAAAGCTACACTAGCAGATAATTTGTATCATGCCAAATACAAAAATTCTGCAAAAATGCTAATTATGCTATGCATTTCTGACCGTGCTACATGTTAAGTTTATGCATTTTGGCTTTTGGGCTGTGCATTGCATTACAAAACAGCTAAGATATTTATATATATATATATAGATAAAAGTTTGACATTGAAATATTTGTTTCTTATAATCTGCTGTAAGGTTGGCAGTCTTTCTACAGCAGGCCTAATGTACTACATAACACTGGTGCACGTGGACACGAACTAACCACTGTGCTCATGGAACTAAAAGAAGTGATCAAGATTTAAATGAGGAAAGAATGCAGTTAAAGCTCAATCCATTAAATAAGGTTTACTCAAAAGTACTTTGGAATCAAGAAATGAAGTTATGTGTTTGCATAGTTAACAATTAAAATTGTTTTTAATCATTGGCCATTTTTACCTGCCCTCTGGAATTATTTGTTACACCGATGTAACTCATGAGCAAAATTTCAAAATGTTTTCATCTGCCAAGTGAAGTGAAGTGAAGGTCAGATGGATGCAAAATTAACATTGCTTATAAAAGTAATCGGTAACTGTTTGATCTGTATTACTTCACAAAACCACTCGTTATCAAGTTCTCAAATCGTAAGGCAAATGTAATAACATGATGTAGGAATTATTCATTCTTTTTTGTTTCATGTTACACCAAACCCTTGAGCAAGTTTTGTCATGCCTTTAACATAAGGCAAGATCTTGAAGTTATCTAGTTATCTCTGGACCCTCCTTGAGTTGTAGTCAGACACCTAAAGTATCGAATTTTTTTAGCGTAGTCATCTGCTTAAGACTTCTCAGTTGAGCGCATTTTTTCAGTTTGCAATCTTCTAAGCGTAAACTGTCATCCATCAAAGCGAGCAAACAGTGACGTCCTAATTACTTCTTGAAGGCAGTTGCCGCTTTGGCTCTGGGAAAACTACTACGACTTCATCACAGTGACAAGCGACCAAAAAATGTGCGCTCGCGTTTTCCTCGGCAGCCGTCACCTCCGGTTTGAAATAAGGCATCTGCGCGCAGACGCTGTTTTAAACGTTTGTTAATCGTGCTATCACAGAGATCCTGATATGAATGTAGAAATAGCCCATTTCCGCCTGCTTGCCAAGCGCTATAGCGTTGTTCACGTAGAAACGATGGTTGTGGATAAAGTGATTAGGAATTTTTTGACTGGAACTTGATGTTGTACCCGCTGGCCAAGTTAGCAGAAATTCTGCTTTGCGTAAGATGAAGATTAGGTCATGGGTAGAGTAACCTTTTCTTTTGCTCTCTCACGTAATGCTTTGAAAGGGCTGTGGTTTTTAATCAGATACTGACTGTGACATGTGTTCTGGCTGTGAAAGTCATTTTAGGCAAAGGTGAGTTACATGTGTGGTTTTGGTGCATATATCTTAAATTTTGTGTTTTGCGGGTTTGCTTTTTCCACTTTGATGTTGGATTTCCCGTTGTCAGGGGCTAACGTTTGCCCATCACAAACAGCGGCGGAAAACTTTTTTTCAAGCGCTTCAGGATCGCAACGAACACTCGAGACGCGACGTTCGATGCGCCTTTTTAATCGTTTTGTGGCCGATCAGTTTCCAGCGACGAAACGTGAAGTGATCGTTTTTGTCTTGTCCAGGGCTTCGAGGTGAGAGGAACAGAACTGGCAAACCGGCTGGTGACGTGGAGAAATATGTTAAATCAGACAGGCTACAACAAAACCTTGTCCAATTACCCTCATCGTTATGCGTACACAAGGAGAAAATCATCACCGTTTGCTCAGGTAACCTTCCTTCACGCTTTCGTTACACAATACCCGTTTTCGTCATAGTTGGCACGCTTTCCCTGGGAAAGTTACGTCAGGTAATGCACGCGTAAATGGTCTAGTTTCACCGACAATGAGGAAGCGTGAAGCTGTGACGATGACTATCAACAAGTCGCGATTGTTTAATTGCGAGCGCTAAAAAGACTTTGCTGTTCTTCTGGTGTCTTCAACGTTGGTGTCTCATAACGTTCTTGCCGTTGGTTAGTTGATTGTTCTTGTAGACATCACAATTCCCTCCGCGTGTTGATGTGTCAGTAGATCAAAAAATGGGCGAAAGCAAACCGTGACGGTGCTTTTAACGGTAGGTACTGGCACACGGCGCATCAACTCCTGTATTTTCTTGCAATTGTCTCGTGTTGCTGCTAAGACGCTTGTTAGCGTTTGGTTTCTGCAAACATTTTTTTTGGGTCTTTCTTGCTGCAAACCTCATTTACGNCAAGATGCTGACTGTGAGTGCGGCAAAATCGACGACGCTTTATGTCACTTGGTCACTNCAGGCAGGTGGACAGGGCCCTTGCTTTTGTTTGCTCAGCAAGCTTTGCGTGTTTCGGGTTTCNTCAAAGCGCAATGTTCCTTTTTTGCGTTAAATTAATNTGCTTTACATTGCGCAGTCTCACCGACGTTCATGTACACACTGCGTTGGTTCCCAGGTCTGATATTATAAAAATTTAGATACGTCTCTAGGCTTTCAACTTGTTTGTTTCAGAGACCCTTTGTTAATATTTTTCGTAGTTCTACTAGACTAGAAAAAGCGGGCTGACGGTTGCTGTGCAGACATGGAATGGACTTCACCAACTTCTTACTTCCAAATTAAGAGGTCTTTATTTGAAAGTTTTGCGAAAGGAAACTGGTATTGACTTTCACACGGCGCTCCAAACTAAATTCAGTCAGCTCCGTCAAGTGTTTGCTGATTTCTTATTTGCATCGGTTGTGTTATTGTCACATTCTGCGCCTGAATCATCAGACATTCGACGGATCTGACGGATTAAGAAGAGAGGAGTAGCACGCTCGAACGTTTCCAAAATGGTTCTAACACCAGTCTACATGAAGTGGCCCGCTGTTACTTTTTTGTGAATTGGAATTTAGTCTATTTGCACCAACTAGCCGTTTGTCGCATCGATGATGAAAGAATTCCATCAGCACCCGAGACGCGCGCGACTGAATCTGTGACAGCAGCGTTTCAGATGTTGCGCGTAGTAAAGCGCTGTGGTGATTCGTCGCCGCGCAGTATTTTTAGCAGCGTTTCCTCTCGCAGTCACAATTTTACCCAACGGCGGCGCTAGTTCACACACAGGGAGCCGCTCGGGCAGGTCTGAACAAGCGACAGGAAGCGGGCGATTGCGCCTTTCGCGTCTGAAGCGGAAAACCATACGCTCCGAATCCGCGCCAAGTCAACCCCGGACATGGCAGCAGCAAAGTTTTTTTTGTTATTGCGACACCGAGCGCCCACTAGTTGTTGCTGTGGATGTGACGACGATCGTCCTCTTCCTACTTCCCGGGAGCTTTGCACTCTCCTCCGTTTGCTCCACATCCAACGCTTTTGACCGTTGCGGTGACGAAACAAAAGTGCGTGGATGCGACTGCCTGCGTGCAAAGGCACGAAGATCTCCCTCTGAAGGTGTCGCGGATATAATTGACAGGGGGTTTCAAAGGTATTAATCGATAACGCCACTCCGTGTTATCACAGTTTAAAAGCGCGCTTGCCACGAACTCAATGAAAACAAATCGAATAGTCGGTTTAATGCGTGGGACCGTTCCCACGCACGAGATGTCGCATTGTCAAGCGCAGGTTTCGGAAATCGTTGTCGTTGTTCTTCCTAGCGGCCAGTATTTATAGCACGCGAACAAAAACTCGATGGCACGCCTCTCCCGTTAAAACCGCCGGTTGCGTGGTCATGTTTCGATTCAACACTACCCGATATTCTCGGCTGTATGAAGACTCGCAGGGCTTGATGTTAGTCAGCGTTTTGTGCGCCCGACATCGAAGCGACACTTACCAACGAGCGTGTCATATGCAGTATCCTGTTGCGCGTAACAGTTCGCTGCAGCCTCTGTGGTGTCGAGTGCAGGGCACGAAGCAGCCGACTGCCTCGTCAGGCGACGTCCTTGCCAGGCCGCAGCAGTGCGTGCGATTCGCGCTGTGCTTCTTCTGGTGGCGAAACGCGGTCGCAAACATCATTGCGCCGGTTTTAATAGCAGGCTATGACTTGGTGGACGACTCGTTGATCGACGAGGCATGTCGTTCTTGATCTTTGCATTAAAAGTAGTATCGTGGGGGTGAATTGCGGGCGCTTGCCGCAAAAGCAATGGTTAAGTGAAGCCCTGTCGACGTTGTTCGTCTCCTGCTGAATTTTCGCTATTGTCTCGCGGTACGCGGTTAATGCGTTCTTTCAGATTTGTACTGTGCTTGCCACTCATCGCTTGAAGACATCACTGTCCATTATTTATTTGCCTATTTCATTGCCAGACAATGGCGGGATCGGTCATGTTGCCGCGTTTCTGCACAGCCTAGGTGCTTGTGCCATCGCCGTTATTTTTCAATGAGTTCCGTGAATACGTTTTTTCTTTCTCAACCACGTAAAGGTTTCCGCAGCTGCGTGGATGCACAGCTGTGTCAAGGTCTCCTGGAGAAAATCTGTTTTCTAGCAGGCCTTGGTTGTGTTCTGTGCGGCCTGTTGTCAGATGTTGATTATGGCTAGTGGCCCGTCCAGTGCAAAGAAACTTAATGCCTGCATACAAGTTTTGCGTTTCGAATGCAGGACATTGCCACTGGGCAATAAACGTTGTTTACAAAAAGGCTGAATTCAGTTTCGAGTTCGGCACGTCGTCGAACTGCAGGTTTCAAGAGCAGCTGCTATCTGCTCTCATACGGCGTCCCATTTAGGTGGTGCTCCATTTCATTAAGCAAACTGTTTGTCAAAGTTACTGTGCTGCTCGCTGCACTCGGGTTAATTTTAATGTTTCCACTGCAAATAATGAAAACCCCCTTATGTTAGTGGTAGAAGTAGAAGATGGTTCTGATAAATTAAAACCGAGGAAACGCGTGCGTCCCAATTCGCGATCAGCTCCTCTGTCGCAAGCGCAGAGTTAAGACGTCAAAACAAGCTGCCTATTTGCCCCCGATTAGTTCTTACGGAGGTGACCGGTGACTGTTTACCAGCTGTACTCCATCAAAATAACGCTTGACCTGTTACGAACGCGCGGCGCCGAAAGAACTTTTTCATAGCGCTCTGTTGTTGTTGGATAAACTTTGCCCTTTGCGTGTTGGCGTTTTCGCGATCAGTCCTGACCAGGCTTTCCCGCGACAGGTGGAGGTGCTTTGTTATGATCACGTTCCGGCCACGTACAGTAAATCAGCGGGGATAGTTCCTATCGAACTATCGAAATAACGCCTGTAAAAGAAAATGGCCGATCTTGTAAAACAAGAAGTGACGGAAGGTTGGCGCTCAGTCGTACGTTTCTCATCGCGATTGGTCAGTCGCTAAAAGGGCACAACGGACCAAGCTTCGTAAAACAGATGCTATTTGTGGGTTGCTTCGGCCGCAATGTCGCCTGGATTCTGACGCAATGGGAACCGAACATTGAGGAGTCTTCTTTGTTAACGTCTTCTGCGACGAAAACACGCAATCCCCGCCGCTTTCCCGCAAACTCCCTGCGCAGTTTTGTAAAAGTCATAGACCGCAGTCAAATATTATTGTTCGGGCAATGCCAGTAAAGACGCAAAGCAAACAGTCTTGAAAATACGCCACACATCACGTCGCGAAGCTTCACAGGACAAGCACACTGGCGACGCCGTCAGACTTACCGCCTGGCGCTAACCAAATGGTTTTAAAAGTGAGCATTGTTGGCGAGATATCCTACGATTGCGATCCGAGGATTTGTCGTTCGCTGCCGCAAAGGCGCTGGACAAATTTGGAGCAAATAATGCATTGCCACAGTCCGCAGGTTCAGAACTCCGGTGGCGTATGGTTTGCTTGATACAGAGCTGTCGCTTATTGCGAATGTTGCTTTGATCCATCTATGGTGGTTTGATTGCGTTTGACGAATAAAGTTGAATTTTCGGTTTGCTTTGGTCAGTGGGCTGCCTTCTGACGTCTTATGAAAGCGCGCATTAAATCTGCCACAACTGTAGAAGCGTCTCACGAAACCCACCATAGGAAATTCACGTGTAATTTACATTTAGAACACGTTCACAAAAAAGAAAAAAATTCAAGTAAACAGCACCTTGTCTCATGCCGCTTCTTAATGCAACATCTAATAAGAGCTAATGATGCATATCTAATACGCGAAATATGTACTCTTGATAAGATCGTAGTGTGTGATTTTGGCTGTGAAAAGGATTTCTTTCGTTAGACAGCATGGAAGGACGTGCTGGTGATCTCGCGATTGCAGCTGGGATCGATATTCGTAATCTACATAATACGGAGACGTATGGTCATATAGTCTGGTACCTTCGTTACGCTTCATGCTCAATATGAAGTCCAAAATTTGCTTTCATCTCGGCGAAGATTCGGCTGAAGCTTAATGGCAATGAACCGAACCAGCGCAGCGGCTTGTTTAAATAACTCAACACTCTATTTGCTGCGCCATTCGCCGCTTTTTGGTAGTTAACCGGTCGAGTTGCCTTTGAAATTTGTAAAATGTTTTGCACTGACGCACTTTGCAAGGTGTTTGCGTTGACCCAACACGTTTTGGCAACTGCCTTTGTGGTTTGGAAAACTGTACAAGATTTTCATTTTTTGTTGTGCGTTAATTTTGGTATTTTACCTGTGAAAAGTAGTTTCTTTCAAAAAGTTCCAAAGTTTGGCCAGTTATTGAATAATAATAAAAGGGCAGTCGAAGTGGCGTTTCGTGGTTGCACTTTTCAGAGACAGAGTAACATAAAGTGTCGAAATTTCACTCGTGTTACCAGTCGGGTTTCCCATTTGAAGCGTCACTGACTTTAATATGAAGATTTGGCATATGCAGATGGGATTTTTGCGCCTGTCAAAAAAGGGCCCTATGCGAGAACGGTGACGCGTGATGTAACGCACAAAAGCAAACGACTTTCAATCAAACTTTGGCGACGGCGACCGAAATAGGCCTTATCTGACGAACATGTTCTCGGCATTTTCGCATTTGGCTCGTAATTGCAGTTTTCTGATGATGATCGTGAAATCGTTGAANAAATCAGGACGAACGCTTGACGTCATGAACGAGCTTAGCGCGTTTGCGTCTATGCAGCACTTGTCTTATTGCTGGTGCGTCGATGAGCCTGTCGTACGTACCACACGACCTCTGTCAGTTCCTTTGCGATGATGCCGACCTTGGGTCTGGCGCATGTTCTTTCGCCCTTGAGGTGTCTGAGAAGAGCGTGGTTGTTTCCTGCCACGATGCGTCCCGCAGCAATAAGCTCTGCTGCTGCTGCTTTCGACAATCTCGGTCGTAATGCGATCTTGGGGTGTAATGCTTGCCGGAAACCGCGGCCGAGTGCGGCGGCTGCTTCTCGCTCGGACAGCGGTCTTCAATTCAGACTACCCTTGCCAACATTTCATCCGCCAGACCTGACAAGGGGCACTCGTGAGACGCATCTGATTACATTTAGCATCATTTCGTGATTGACAGGCGCCGCCGCCACCGCCTGCATATGTAAGTGCTCCTCCGAGTGCCCATTTGTCACTCGAGCCAAATCTTGTTCTGGCTAACAGCCGGATTAATTAGGTAAGCTGCCGCTGCACGGCATCTAATCTTCGCAGTAATTCAATTGAGACCTGGCCAGCTTGCAAGGTCAGCCGTCGCCAAAATTGAGCAGTCGAATGCTTTGTTGTCTTCCCTGCAGCCTCATTGCCGAATGTGTTCTCTTCGCATTCCGCAGCATTTCGACTGCAACATCTTGAGTGGATTTGTCCAGAAGCGGTACAGGACGCGGCAAATTGCAGGCATTGCCCGTTGTAGTTCGATCTCACATCGGTTGTTCTTATGCAGCACAAGCACGCTCCTCAGAAACTTCGTAGCGATTAGCTTTTGCTAAAGCGTGGGCATGGACTGAATCGTTGGTTGTTCATGCGTTGGCGCTTTGACAGTCAAGTAAGCGAAGATGATAGAATGTAATTTTACGCTCAGCAATCACGTGTTGCGTATGACGCGGTTCTTCAGATTTTCTCTGTTGGCACGTCGCGTTCCACACAGAACTTACACCACACTGACAAGACTCACGCGTGTGTGTGAAGAAGCGATAATCGCCAAAATCCACACCATCGTGCGCACCTTACAGCCACTCCCTGCTGTTGACGTTTGTGAGATTTTTCATGGGGTTGAAGTGGAACGGTTATTCGAATGCAAACCGTAATCATAAGGCGGTGCGGTGAAGGATGCCAGTTCTATAAGCGTTTGATTTGATGGGCAAAGCTGTCAGAATCTGGATAGCGTAAACGTGCTCTTGGGGAAGAAATCTGAATGCAACAATAGTCGTACGATGACATTTCATGTCCTGCTTTCTTTGCTGCCCGGTGATAAGATAACTCTTACAGCGTGTTCCTCTATGCCAGGGGTGACGAACATGCGGCCCGCGGGCCGCATGCGTCCCCGTAAAGAATTTCGTGCGGCCCGCAAAGCATTCAGGCGAGACCAGCAGTCTTGAACTTTCGCATTCAGGCGAGACCAGCAGTCTTCAACTACAGGTTTCATAGTATAAAAGTTGTGCGGCCCGATTACTCAGCGGTAACTGACAAAGTGGCCCACGATAGCAGGTTCGTCACCCCTGCTCTATGCCATGTGAAACGAAACGAACCCCTGTTTACATTTAAACTTCGTGTTTTGAAGCGTCATCGTGTCCAGCGACTGAGACATTGCAACACGCTTGTTGACTGTACCAAGCGTCACTTCCTCGCCCGCGTACGACATAAGGCAAGCGCAATTGGCTCTTTGAAATGTAACTTCCGTTCTGTTGTACGTGAAGGAAGTTTCTCCTGATTCATGTCAAACTAGAACTATATATTTAAGAACACGTCGCTACCAAGCCGATTGAGACGTGGGCGCTTCTTCCTCCAGTTGGCAGTTTCCATTTAACGTCATCTCACACCTCTTTCCCACCGCTTTGCCCAGCCGGCCGATTGCATGAGGCATCTGACCACACCAGCGTTTCCTAGCTTTCCCGTCCGCGAAGACGAATCGAACGCGTTCGGCGCTTGCTTGCGCAAAATCTGCAACGCCCGGTATGCAGCGGCCTTTGGGGCTGTCACTTGTCATCAAACTAATATTGTTGTTTTCTGCTCCGTGCTGTTGAGCGTTGCGCCGGAGCGTGTCATTCATCGTGAGCGGACACGTTTTTTTCACGCGAGAACAAGCTTTCGAGGGTACGGCAGGCATGTTTATTAACTGAAGCTTTCACGTCGCTAATCTTCACTTTGACACGCAGAAGTTTGCTGATCTTCACTCTAACACACAGAAGTGTGCCACAGTCAACAACATGCTGTACATGCATTGACCTGTATGGGGGGAGCAGTGGCAGATTAACCGAGTCTGTAACATAAAAATATCTTGCTGCGCTTTTATTTGCATTCTTGTTTCTGCGGGAACATAAGACCAGTTGTTCTTAAACTGGAGCGCACCCACTCAGAAGGGGGTCAATAAATTTCCAGCGGGGCGCGAGCCCTTTAGCGCTGTACAACATTGAAAATTTGATCAGTAAATTTACCTAACAAGACTTTACAACTTATTTATAGCCAGGGGGGCATGGGCGTCCGCAGAAAATTTTCCAGGGGGGGGGGCAAAGTCGAAATTTTGCTTCGGCCTATCCTTTTCGGCTTGTCAACGATCCAACGAAAATGGACGTACACAAGGCGCTTCACCCTTTGTACAACACAAGGAAAACGCCTAAAATTACGGCAGCAGTTGCAAACAGGGTTTTCCCTCTGAGAAAATTTTACACTGAGCAAATGTTTGTTTTAGTGTGCTTTTTTAAAGACTGAGTTGGCAGAGTTCTTTTTTTAGATATTTTAGGCAGATATTTTAAGACAGAGTTGGCAGAGTTCTAAATGAATTACAAGCTTTGTGAATTATTAGAATAAGTACAGGGTTTTTAAGGTGTTTCAGGGATCTGAATGGGGTCCCTAGAATTGAAAACCGGGTCCCTGGAAGAGAAATCGGGTCCCTACGGGTCCATACCGGGTGCCTAACATTTTCCTTAAAAAAACCTGAATAAATATATAGAATCTTATCAAAATACGAACAAAGTGCACATTTAATTCAAATAGCTTCTTGTTTTCGTGTTTTTTCCTTGTTTTGGAATGTCGCAAGTACGCGAGATGAGATTTCACTGGGCAAATGGTCTGCGCAGTTGCGCACTTTAGAGGGAGTATTGGTTACAAAAATGCGCCTTGCTGGCAGCAATGCTTCTTTTTCACTCATGCTGTTTTACACATATGTTATAAACCAGGCCTCATACATGCGGCTCGCGTGCAGCACGTGGCCCGCGAAGGTGTTTCGTGCGGCCCGCGATGCTTTTTGGGAATTTTCAAATAATTAACATTTACGTCATTTAGTTTATTCGCCAGTGCTTAGAAGTGCTCGGCCAGCGAGTGAACAAGTTCCCTTTAACGTTTAAACGAACGTTGAGATGGCTAGAAATGACTTGCCTGTAACGCACGATAACTTTCACAGGTTTAAATGCTTTTAGTGAGGTTCAGGTACAGCCACTCTTGCGTCAGCGCCGTATATGCTGCCCTCGAGTTACTTTTCTTTTGACCCTCGGAGCAATTAGAGTTTGCGACCTCTGGTGGTATAAACCTCCATGGCTTACTAATATCAGCAGTCGCTGTTTCGCTGCATTACTTGCCAAGATGTCTACGTTCAACAGTTGTGAGTGAACTGCCAGCTCATCACTGTATATGACACCAGAACAAGAGCAGTAAACCTGGCTCTTGTGCAGAGTGAGTGTTTCACCGGCAAACACACTGTCATTACAAGGCTTAACCCAACAAACCGGAACTAAACTTCTGATTTCGCGTTTTCAAGAAATTTTTGCTTGTCAGTCCCAATTTCCAAGGGGTAAAGCCCGTTTCCCCCCCCTGCGCACCCCCATGTGCCTGGTCCTTGTGTTGCCCAATTCAAAACTTCATCAAGAAGATAAATTTTTTTTATGAAAAAGGTATAGATGTTTTCATCTCCAAAAACTGTCGAAACAAATTTTTGTCAGGAATTTGTTACGTGTTAAGCCGCCCAAACGGTCCCTCTAGAAAATCAGCTAACTGCTACAGTGGTGTAGGTGGCGGGGGTGCAGGGGATGCAAACGCACCCCCAAAAGTTTTGATTTGTCAAAAATTTGGGCAAAATCCCTGAAAATCTGGGTAAAATCCCTGAAAATCTAGGGCTAAATCCTTGAAATCCGGGCAAAAATGGCGCTCAACATTGTTTGACTTCAAAAAATGGTGCCCAACGTTTGCAGAAAAACACAATTTAAGACCTATTTTGGAGGCCACACCAAAAACAGATCTTCATGTTCTTTGTGGGAGAAAATCGTGGGCAAAGGCCGCACAAAAGCTTTTCCGGAAAGTTTGCGGAAATTCGGGCAAAAATCCTTCGCACCCCCAAAAATTTGCTTGCTCCTACACCTATGAACTGGTAGATTGAAAATTTTACTGCTGTCAGTGAGAAAAACCTGCTAGATTTAGCAGCAAATCAGCTAAAATGGCAATACTCTCCGTAACTTGAAGTGAACCTTTGAAGATTTGTTGCCATGTTATTGTTACGAAATAAAGACCAATAATACAACAATCCGCTCCCAGGGTTTGAATCCTGACTTTGCAGGCAAAGGAGCGAACGTAATCACTGCATGCTACCAGATCAGTGAACGCCATACCGCCAAAAAAACTGTCAATGCAAGAATTACGTGAAACACGACCTACTTAAGATGTCGTAAGTAGGCCGTGAGTGAAATAATCGAAACAAAGCTGCTGACTTCAGGTTTTCTAGAAATTTATGGGTCTTAGTCCGAATTTCCAGCGGGGGGCAAATTTTGCCCGTTTTGCCCCCCCTGCGGACGCCCATGAATCTGGATCATGATGTATTGTCTATAGCCTACTAGCTAAAAAAAACACGAAGACACTCCAAAAAACGCAAAAAAACAACAACCGACTGAAAACCAAAACCATACTAAATATCAAAATGTAAACTAAGCGGGACCCGATTTTTACATTTAGTTTGCCAGGGAGGATGTCCGCCTCGCTTTGCCCGTAAATTATGCCGCTGCACCCCGGGCGCGGTAGACAATGAAAGACACGACGGGCACTCATCAGGGGACAAGTCACAAGGGGGTATGAAAATCAAAATGAATAAATGGGAAAGCTTGATTTAATTTAATTTAATTTATTTGTTTGTGAGCAGACACGAAGTCCATAGTTGAAAGACATCTCATATTCTGTTGAATGGAGGCCGCTTTGATAATAGGATAACGTAAGTTATGTCACACTATTGCATGCCTGAACAGGTTCTGACACCATATGCGACACTGAAAAACGGTCCAAGTATGTACTTTCCACGATGGGTGTANGCAAGGAATCGATCAGCAAATTTTTAATAGGAAATCGATTTCACGTAAAAGTACGCATCCTCAGTCCTTATTCAAATAGAATCTAATACATACTTGAATAGAGATATGCGCAAGTTTGAATCATCGCAAAAAGATGAAAGCAGATGGCAGTCGACTGATTCCTCGAAAGCATACAGAAACACTAGTGCTTAAAAGTGAAAAACGGTCGTGTAGGACGGTATTTGCAAGGAAAAGATTTGGCAGCGGTGGGATTCGAACCCACGCCATCGAAATGACTGGTGCCTTAAACCAGCGCCTTAGACCGCTCGGCCACGCTACCACTTAACGGATGCGTGTGCTTTCTACAATATTGTAGGACTGCATGCAGCCGCGTATCCTCAATATTGATTGCTTGATTCATTAGTTCATTGTTACATATGACTCAGTTAACAAACAGAAACAATACAGATAGCCATCATGCAAAATAGTACCTAACTGTCAGTGGAATGTAGAATAAATGAAAACGCAATGACAAGATAATATATAAATCAAATGTATTATGTTGTCAGTGTGTCATCTACTCGTAACTCTAGGAAGGATTGGTAAAGAAAATTTGGGGGGAATTGCCCCGTCGGCCCCCCCTGGCTACGCCTATGATCGAGTCAATCGTTAGGAAGCAACAGTTGGAAACAAAATAAAGATCGG
>JGI24159J19872_10009034_pt1 | contig 13063 bp, 9 predicted proteins | sample Ectturendosymbi4_FD_19872 | JGI IMG/M metagenome (IMG submission 19872) | reverse complement strand
AATTGGTATGTAATATATGTTTATTCTTATTTCTCTTGAACGTCTGTAGCTCACAGTGAATCCAGCGCAAGTTTATCGCTGTGCCTTTAGTTCGCGTGGATTTACCTGAGAATAGTGGCAGCAAACTCCCTTTCATGGTTAATTGCTGAATTGACTTAACTCGTAGTCGCGCTTTCATTGTCTTGCCACACTGAGTTAATCGATAGTGCGGTCTGATAGTTTGCTGTCGCTGCGTTTGGTAGAATCGCTTAGTTGTTTCAGTTGTATTTCAGAAACCGTGTTTGACGATCAATCGCCGTTGAAGTTTGACGCCTGTTGGATTTTGTGACAACAAAGTTTGCCCTGATTGACTGCCCTCCGTTTGCGTTGCTGTAGGGACTCCAGCCCTGTGGTGCACGGAGTTCGTAGGGGTCAGGTTTAGGCGAAAGTGCGTCAGGCGCGCGTTTCTCTAATTTTCTGCGGACGAGCTCATCCACGGCTCGCATCTAAGGCTATTTGCCGCAACAAGTAGCAATTTGAAAACCGATAGGCCTATATCCACGTCTGAATCATCGCAAAGTCATGAATCAGAGCCCACTCGGATGATTCCTCGAAAGCAACTGCAGTAGAAACATAGTTATTTTTGAGGCACTTTTCGGCCATAACTTGCCCATCGATCGCGCTAGAGACTAATTCAAGGGCTCAAAACATCATAGGAGGCGGATTTTCTTGTACTTTCTTATTCTTTCTTGGTGAAATTGGCACTTGAAATTATTTCACGGGTCACAATAACGTCACAGATTCGTCCTCATGAGGTAACACTACCCCAAAAAGTTTAAATACAAATGTGCTCAGCTCCGTTCTTTAAGGGCTTACAGTAAAATGTATTCCACCTAAGTTTACCAAGTATCGTCCAGGCTGGTTGCAAACGACCAGCCATTCTGCTGTCGACCCTGGGAGGAGCACAGTTCCCGAGGTAGGAATATCTCTTGAGGATGGCAGGTAAAATCCGTCTATTGCAATTTCCACAGCAACGCAGCCTCCACCAGTGCTCCCCAAGGTCATATGCAAAGTATTGTTCGACCCCGCATTCGCAAACCTGCGATTCAAGAAAGCAGAGTCTCGTCAATGCATTTGCATGCTCTCAGTGGTTCTGGATTCAATCATGCTGCATTTGTAGCTCTACCTCAAACGTTTCATCTGTCCAGTCGTGATGTTTAGAGTGGGCCACAAAAGACCGTTTGTAGTGTAATAATTGACGCCATTCTCTGGATCTTCCAGCCAGTTGAGTAAACTCGGCTCACCTCTGAAATAGGTGCAAGTCAAGTGAGGTAATTCATCGAGAAAATTATACTGTATTTTTATTCATGTATATATTTTAGTGGTTCGTAGCCGTTGTCCATTCAAAGCGTAACACGTCTTTATCTCTTGCATATCTTTTTGCCTAGGCTCGCACCGTAGCACGTCGTTGACGAAGACTGCAAAGATTGTCTTATGTTATTGGTAGAAACACGCAGAAGAAGTTGAAAAGACCAAATAGAAGCTGAGCCACTAAAAACGGATGCATGGCACAAGGCACATGTGCCACGCAAAAAGACGTAACTAGTGGTAATTTAAAGATTCGACAGTGAAGACACTTCCGCTTACTGGAGGTTACCCGGTGAAGTTCGTGACGCATGGGCTCTGGAATACTGCATGGTTGACTGAAAAACAAGCTCCACGTCGTGTTCGCAGTTGTGTGGGCAGGAAACTTCACGTAGGTTTGAATCTTCGACGACCACCATTCCAGATAGGCCACTGTCAGCCTGACAAAAACACGAAATCTTAAAACTGCAACTTTTAGCACATTTATCATAATTGAAAAGTGCGAGACAGCTGCATTTTCGCTAAACATGACGGAAATGAGGAGATAACCCGCATGATTCAATTGCTTCCAAACGCTGAGTAAAATGATCTCTGCAGAATGATTTCTGTTTCTTGTCTCATATTTGAGTAACTTTTTTTCCGCCACGTTAAGAGTGACGCGACAGGAAAAATAATAGGACAAAACAGGCATGAGCAAGCAGTGGTTTGTGAAAACAGTGACACACAATCAAAGCAGCTGCATCAACAGCCGCGACATTAACATCATATAACGCAGTTGCCTTTTAGGTGATTTGTAGCAAAGTGGCTCATCAGCTTCACGCAAAAGCAGGCAATTCATTAGCAAGTTAACCTGGGCATACCATATTTTTATGATTGATAACCGGGACGCTCCAGAAAAACGAGCTTTGTCAGATAAATGTGGTTCATATCTTACTTGAAGTATGCAGCTATTTCGGATTCCCAGAGTTGAGGCGCCAAGAAAAACTAAAATAGGCCTCATTGTACTTGACTAAGAAACAAAGCAATTTTCAAGCATTTGAGAATTTACACATTTGCCCTTCAGCAAGTTGGCTAAACAGACCAATCGCAGCATGTTAATATTCGTGTAGGGTTATTCTGGCTGGTCGAATGCGTTACCAGGACTTCTTGGTTGACTGACCGGGACGCCGGGACAAAGCCTTTAAACCTTGAATGTCCTGGCCAAAACGGGACGTATGGTAAGTCTAAGTTAACCAACGCTTGGATTCCCACCTGGTAGGCAGAAGATCCTTGCGGTGAACTTCGATAAAGGTACGTTCCTCCTTGACCAGAGCAAGTACCTCGGTGATGCGTGAATCGAAGACCGGTGCTGGTTCCAGGTTCTACTAAAAAGCCAATGTTCGTCGGGTTCTGCGAAAAAAATCGGAGTAAGCAAGAACCCTTTTCGGGAAAAACGCCTTCAACAAGTCGATCGTTTTTTGTGCGGAAATGGAACTTGATTTTATTGTCTGCCCCGTATACCGACTGTTCCTTTTCATGTGCACACGTCTTGTAAAACTCCGCATTGGATTGATTGACCTCATGGTCTGGTGCCCCTATATGGGTATTCTGTACTGCCTAAACTGAAAAAGGGTGGTCTCAACAATACATGCATACTAATTTCCGTTCTGCAGTCTTAATGCAAGAAATCTACTTATCGTTGCATAATTATTCGCTGTTTATGACTCTGTGGTTTCGCGCGCAGAGACATTAGCTAATTTTGTGCGTAACTGTGGTCAAGTTGTCTGCGATAAATTTTAATGTCATTTATTCTGAAAAAAGAATCTTGTTTTGTACGTTATGCTACGCTCAAGACCAAAAAATAATTGTTTTAGTGAGCACGAAATTTTAAGGCTGAGTTAACAGAGTTCGAAATGATTTAGAAATTTTTTGAATTTTCAGAATAAGTATAAAACCTTATCAAAACACGAGGAAAGTACACAATTTAATGAAAACAGCTCTTCCTTGTTTTTGTACTTTTCCAATGTTTATACGCTTTGTCTAGGTTTATTGCTGAATCTTGGTACGTAGCTGATTCATTAGTGACTTTTGCATTTAAATTCGCAATGTTGCAAGTGCGTGAGAATCAGATTTCACTGCGCAAATGGTCTGGTCGTGCTGCGCATTAGCACAGTTGGGCACCATATGGAACATTGCTAAGGACCATACCCTGCTTAACGAAGGCTTCCGTCATAGTCGGAATATAAAGTAGTACGCTATAGCAGCTATATTGAAACTTAATTTCATGATTTTTCCGCTTTGTTTGCTTGAATTAAGCAACCCACATGCCGTGTGGTCGTTTGCAAAAACGAATAAACCAATGTCTTCCACAATGCACAATTTATCGTTTTTTTTCTAACTCTCCGCAACCTATTTTAATTTGATCCTGCAAGAGCAACTCTAAGGAACAGATCATTTATCTTTTTAGTCAACGTTTGCAAATTTCTAGATTGCTGTATATGGTTTCTCTAATTGGTCGTTAGTGCTCTTTTCGTTGACGATGTCCCACTTTTCTTTAAGTACCTTTATCTTTTGTAGCTGCTTTTACTTACTGCTAATGTATCATCGATGACATACAGAGAATTGATATTTCGGACCACGACCATCTGTATTTTAGTCGTTAAATGAAACAAAACTGATACGATAATTTATCTCATTGCTCTTTCACTTTCACAATCGAAAAAACTCTTCAAAGATATTATTTTCATGTAAATAACAAAGAAAATGCGAGCAAATGTTGGAAACAGACAAGGTGGACAATATTTTGATAGCAGAAAATGACCCCATTTGACATAAAAATCAAATTCTCATAGATGTCAAAAATAATTTTGTCGACGCAAATATTTTTCATGTTATTGCCGTATAGACAGTGAAAGCAAACTGCGATAAGAAAAACGTTTATCGCAGGGTACTTTTACTGTTCTTTATTTCAGCTTCGGATTGCACTTACATCAATTTCTCCCTGGGTTGGAGTTCCAAAGAAATTGAAATGAACGCAGTTCTCGGTGTCGACAATGCATTGAGATCCACTTAATTTGTTATACTGTAAACAAAGAAAGAACCTTTATGTTCAAATAATGAGATCGGAAATGTGTCAACAGATCTCAAAAATTTTTGCAGTTTTACTTCAGCCACCCTGAACACTCGAGCACATACTCACATCAAGGTAACATACCCTGGCAGAATTTTTTAACTTTTGTCAAAACACGAATTTTGATATTAACTTTCAGAAATAATTTTCATTCTCACCAGTTGCTATAAAATTGATAAAATTGTTTTGTGCAAACTGGTGAGAATGAAATTTCTTTTTGAAAGTTAATATCAAATTCGTAATTAAAAATACAAATGTAAAGTGCGGTCTATATCACCATGGTAACAACCGCATATGTTTCTTATGTTTGTAGCGTATTATATCGCGACTTGCTGCGTCTACACAACGCTCCTGACGTAGAACATAAACTAGAATGCTTTCCAGCAGTTTTTGAGTCCTGTGTAACGACAGGGTGTGATTCCGATTGTTGATGTTCCGCAAAGACTTTTCTGACATAGCAAATATCGCAAATAAGGAAAAGCATGGTTTAAACGCAAGACTTTTCTGGCATACTGGTAATATTAATATAGCATTGACGACGTTCCTGCACTTACCAGCGAAAACTCAACAGAATTTCCACTGCCGCTCAAATGGATGGTGGGTCCGACTAGACTCCCGTTAAACACAGGTCGTGTCGTCTTCAACCACTCGATGTGGACTGCGCTCACTGACACCTCTAGCGACGAAGGTGGACTGGTCTGATGCAGAGACGCTGGTTCTTGCAATGGCAGCCCACCTGAAAATGACGAGAATGACGCATGAGCTTGTTTACGTTCACAATTCGAACATTCGAAGAGCCGGAGCCACTGCTGAGATTACCGTAAATACACTTCCTGGTAGCGGAACATGGCTTGCGTGGAAACAAAAAAACTCATCGGGTATTGTTCAGTTAAAGCCAGAAAGCAGTTAAAGCCTGTTCAGTTAAAGCCTGAAAGCAAAGCAGACGAGACCAGTGAAAGAAATGCTGAAGCTGGAAAGTAAAGTAAGTCTAGAATTTGCTGAACAAAAACATCCAAGACAATAGCAGCAACTGTAGCCAGCGTTCCAGCACACGCACATGAAAATCAAACCTGCGACTGGATAAAAGCTGTACAGATATGAAAGAGGCAGGAAACAATAATATTTGAAAAAACAGGTTCTATACCAGCTGTGTCCAACACAACTGGCTTACTGAGCTAATAATTATGTTATTATCTTAACCAGTGCCGCAGATTGAATGACATAATAATAAGGGCCGCACATTTTAATGGCTTACTATGATCTCAGCAAATTATAGTTAAGTTAAGCTAATGAACTGACAGCCATCGAATCCTAGCTGCAATGGTAACAGACGTAATGAAGTGGTACTGAAAATTACCCGCTTCAAAAATGTCAAATTTAAGATTATCAAAAGAAGGACAGGTTGCCAGTATATAGGATAATTTTACTCAGGGCCGGCCTTTAAGCCGATGCAACCGATGTGGCTGCACTTAGCCCCGCGCCATGGCGGCTGGGTATAGGTTGTTCATNTTTGCCAGGTACTCCTTGCGCACGAGAATTGTAAACAGGCTNATAAATCTCATTGTTAGCAAATAATTATCTCGTTTGAATGAACAATGAATTTCCTCTAAATATTATCGAACCTTGTCAAACGTGCTCAATTCTTATGCAGAGCGGTATATCTACGCTCCACTAAGAATGGCGGCGGGACTGACTCCATCACATCCCACTTTTCAAGGATAGAATTTGTTTGTTATTAGTGCCAGTTGAAACAGAAGTGCACCTACAGGTACTGCAAGCAAACAATGTGTGTAGTGATTCAACTCGCAATGAACATGCCAAGACGAGTGTCCGTCCTATTAACTGTGATGGCAGTTCTGCTAACGTGACGTTGTTCAGTTCTCGAAAGATTCTTCCGTGTTGGAAAGTTTTTGTTTGATTGCGGGTGATCTGCATTTCCACAGAGGCTTGCAGTATTGCTTCATGGAAGATTTTGACACAATCTAAATACTTTATTATTTTGTCAAAATAAAATTGATATTGATTGTACTACACTGAAACAAACGGCAAAAGAGGAAATGTTGGTGGTCCTGCTGAGGCCAAAAATCTCATGCAAACCAAGGAAAATTTTGTGAAATGTTAACACTTAAATTTACGTCCTTTTCTTGTTCCAAAAATTGTTCGGCGTTATTTGTCGGTCGTGCAAGTACTTTTATAATTTGCCGCCCCATCAAAGTTTTATTGTGATTTGCCTGTTTACGAGCGTAAATAGGTAGAAACACCAACACTGCAAAGTCCATGCAGGTTCATAAACGCAAAGGACACTTAAACCTGCCCTGCAGATTAAGCAGGCAAGGCAATATTGTGAATGTCATCCATCATACTCGTTCCAGTTTATCAATATATTGAGCGGATATATGCTTTGTTTTCATCAATCAACCATACGCATTATATATTGCGTTTGATAAACATTTGTACAACTGTGATGTGGTAGTTAAAAGTCTTTGTACAATACAGGTACATTTCTAAAAACAGTTTGCATTCTAATTCCGTGCATAATTAAGCATAATGAGTAAATTCTATTGTAAACTTGGGCTTTGGGGGAACTTTTGGTGGATGCATGCGTTGCTCTCTTGTGAAGTCTGCTTTTCTCGTGTATTGCGTCATAAAGTGGTTAGATGATCATGCGCCAAGACCTTCATGCAAGAACGCGCCTGCGATTGTGGTTACCGAAAGTGAGATAAGCAATCAGTTCATGTTAGCGTTTTTCTCTAAGTCAGTGTTCTTCGAATGAAAGTGACATTCAACAAGAGTGAAGTAATTGCATTAAGTTCATTTCGCTTGTCAGTTCGGTTCGATTGACGTAACTTTGCATTTGCGCTAGCCGCTTCCTTTGCAACTTTCGGGTTCTTTGCGAGAGGTAGCGGTACACTGTCTAATGACCACCACAGCAGCATGCTATTAGTCATAAACATGACCGAAGCTGGGGGCACATTAGCTACGTCCACTCCGCATAAATAAAACTACAGTTTTGTGTTATCATGTAGCCTAGACACAGATCGACTACAACAATTTGCCGTCTTTTTGATATTCGTATAATTGTTTTGCTCAAATATATTCCGCAAAGAGGTCATACCGCGGTTAACTGAGCATGATAACGGAACAACACCACAGTTCAATGGGGTCCCGCGCCAAGTCTTGCATTGGGCTCCGCACCTGAGAGGGCTGGACCTGCTTTTACAAGATCGAAAACCTAAACTGGGCCGCACAAAACCTTCGACTGGGTAACATGCGGCCCAGTTTAGGTTTTCACTGTAGTAAAAGCAGCCTACATACAGAAAACCTGTTCTTATTTTGGGCCGCAGGTTGGACGTACCCGGTCTATACGCTTTAAATTTGAAGCACGTATTTCGGAAGCCCGAAACTATGCAGCGAATCGATTTGTGCAAATATCATTTCGAGGATCTTATAAACCGCATAAAGTTGCAAAAAGATATTATTTCTGTTGCACTGCAATAAAAAATTAGAAAATGCAAAGAACGCAAATATATTTTCGTGTGTAACTTTGAAATAACTCGCATTTTTTGTCACTACGATTTGTTGCAGATGGAACGGGGTTCATAGCAGTATGGCACCAACGTTGGTAAGAGATTTCGACCGATTTTTGACAAATTCTGAATTTATTTCACTCTACATTTAACTACTCCTTTCGCATCCATCTTCCTAACTTCCCGCCTTGCACTGTTGAATAGCATTATTTGCCACCAACATAGATATTGCCAATTGCATTACTAGACATAATGGTTTTTGACACAAACGCCAATTTCTTTCAACGAACCCCTGTAATCGATTTGTAATCACTCAACTAGCAGTTGAAGCACACTGACGTTCTTGAGATTCCTGGAAGAAACGATGAACATAAAAAAGTGACAACGTTCTTTGCATGATATATTTTCGTATGTCTATATTTCAGCAACTTAGGCTTAAGTTTTATCAATAAAATCGACCTGCATGCATTATCCTTTAGCTAAGAAATTAGACTGTTTCACTGAATTTATTTTATTCATTGCTTGGGTCTATATCAAACCTGTTTGCGCCATAGAGAAGAAGACCAAACAGAAAAATGAACATTTCCATTTATCACATTAATAATTTTATTTTTTTAATGGAAACATTTCTATAATGATAGATATTGTAGTTAATTTCAAGTTTGTTTAAAACGCGAAACTACTAGTATTTTTCATTAACTGTTTTCACATTGCATTTAAAAACGCTTTGTTTGTTAGGTGCATACCGTGTACGTCCCAGAGTGTTTTGAAACTTCTTTTGCTTTTCTGCTTTCATCATCATGGCGCTTAACCGAGCTTCTCACTGCATTGCTGCTAACAGTGTTTACTTTGAACTCTTTGAAGTATTAATTATTATGATGTTGTCAGCTCAAAGGTAGAGCATAACTTAGCTTATATTACTTTCCAAGCTATTGTTGTGCTTTTGAATGTTTGAGTTGGATTACATATAGGCCTAACAACAGTGATAGGATTTTGGATTTAAAGAGGATTTTGATTTTATTACGGTCAGATTTAGAATTTTGATTAAATTTTGAAATAAAATTGTTTGATAGAGTTTTGATTTCAAAAACATAAATCCGTTCATCTCTTGTTTCTGGGGTTCATTCGCTTCGTTAAAATGCTACACTTGCATTATCTCTCCAAGCTGTTACACGCGTATTACGCCGATTTTTGCAAAAATCTCCCCGAAGTTTCTTACTTGTAAACAGTGCGTTACCAAAGATAGGTAACACACAGGCATCCATCTGAAAAAAACTGTTTGAAATAGATTCTGCTACACCAAAAAATTAAGAAACAGCAACTGGTCGGATCCAATTATTAAAGTGCGTTATTGACAATTTGGGCCTCTTCGCTCATGTGCTCTTTCAGCATAGAGCAGTTTTAGACAGAGTTGATTTCTTTAACTGTTGCGAAGCGCGCCATTTGCAGCTCTTAAGAAAATCAGAAAAAAGAGCAAAACACGATTTTGATTTCACGGGTGCAAACCAGGGAGGCATGTGCTTTCTGCATTTCTTAAACGTCGTTGTTGTCAACATCGAGGCCACAACGCTTTAGTTTCTAACGTCAACAAACCGCTACTTCTCTATGCAGCTTTCAGAAGATTATCACAGGCATTGTAAACAATGTACGTTCATAAAGAATGAGCGGTAAATAACTTGAAAGTTTATCACTGCTGAAGGTCGGAGGTTCTGCAATGGTCATTTTTTAAGAAAACACAAGTGGGCAACATAAGGAGAAGAATGCCGCGTTTCGTTTGATTTTGGCCCTAAAAAAAACAAACGTCGCTTGTTTTAATCTGTATACAGTAAATTTGAATGCAATTACAACCAAACGCAATTGATTTGTACCTTGAAACGAACAAGGAGATCTGTTGTTGCAGGTTTTTCCATTGCAACATAGTTTGCCAGCAATTGACACAACCGCACATTGCAGAAGTATGCGCACCAGCTTCATTCTTCTTTGCGGTTTTTCAGTTGTTTTCAATAAGGCATGATGTCAGCAGGTGTACGTGAACCGAATTATCATACTACCAACTTAACAAACGCTTCTGCTTTATTTTTAATCTACGAAATAAAATGAAACATAGCTAGAGAATGCAAGTTCGCGAATCCTCTCAAAATCCTCTCACGATTTTTATTTAACCTCAGAAAAAAATTCGACTTTACCTCCGTTTTGACGAGTTGTGTTCCAATTGCAGGTCGTAACATGATATATCTTTGTAACGGCAAAACCGTAAAGAACTTGGTCACATAGAACAATAAAATCATTAAACTTTACACAAAGATACATAAAGTCAGCGTTACGTTTTTTGCACTTTAATACAGTTCTTCTGATTATTTACAGTGGTTGAACGAATCGTGGTACGGCAAAAACAAAAATATCTTTAAATTTGCATTCCTTTGCGAATAGTACAAATAAATGTTTTATAAAAATATTTATATTGCAAATGAGAATCCTACTAATTTGCATTTCAGCTAGGCGGAATCAAAGTTTTTTCCAAACATTTAGGGATTAAGATGTTTTGAACATATTTTAATGGCAAGATCCAGATCATAAGAAATGCATTTGAAAAAAACTGGCTTTTTTCCAGAAACGCTTTAGAATCTGCGCTCATTTTTAAACACAAGCACAAAATAAAAAGTTCACCGTTATTGATTTTACTTGATGTTGTAGTTACCAAAAATAATCTTGTAACTGAGCAAAATTTTGGTTTTATAAGTGTATGTCAGTTTAAAAAGGCCATGAGCATCTTTCAAAGAAGGGAGTTGCTGATTGTAGCGAGCACGTAAACCATAATATCTAAGGAAAACTAAGGTTTTCACTTGTATTATTCAAAGCAATTCTTGAAACGTGTCCGACTAACAACCCATATGCAGTTTAAAGCTAATCCCAAACACATTACAGCTTATATTACTCGCTGACCTAAAATTTTGCTTATTCATTTTTACATTTTAATATTTGTACAAAGACGCGAAGTCTATAGAGTACAAGAACATCCTGTCTGCACAACGCAGATTGATGACATCAGACAATAACATTTTGTTACGGCGCTAGGATTGCAGACACAATTGTTCGCTAACTCCTAACACTTCGTACAACACTACATTGGAAACACTTCCTTAACACAGCTGTATGTTAATTCGTGACACTTGGTAGTGGTACAACACTACATCCAGAGCAGGACACGAAAATAGCATGGTAAGATTTCGAGTCCAACCCCGGCCAAGACCAGGTGAAGAAGCACGAGTGCGTTGTGGTCTGCACACGTCCTCGAACAGACACTGTAACGTCCGGGAACCCAGTCACAAAGTAAAATGCGATTGCAGTGTTCCAAGAATATGGACGAATATAAACAATCTGACTGCATCAAAACGCGCAACCATTCGTTGTTAGACTTCTTGCACCGTTCAAGGAACAGGTACACATTTTTTCTCATTAAAGTCCTCAAAGGTAGGAAGGTTACATTGAACCCGCTGACTACTAACACTCGCTCGTCACGGCAGTCGGGGCGGATCCAGCCACTAATGTCAGAGGGGGTGGCGATTTCAGTAATATTTGGTAATCAAGTCTCATACCGGTTTCGCCACTGCAAGAGGGATGGAGTATATTACACAAAACGTCTGTGACAAAACAACACACGACAAAACGGCCTTAAATCGCGAATGTTGCTTTCCAAATTGTAAAATATCGTGGTGAACAAAGTTACCCATTGGATTCGCCACTGACGGCAGATGGTATAGAGTCCTGTAACCGAAATTCAAGGCCACACGCTGTCTTTAGATGTCTGCCTTCCTGAAATTACACCATAATTGTGACGCATACATGAATGTGCAGAAGGAACAAAAGGAAAAAATACATTTTTCACTGCGTTCGAACATCGGAAAAAGAAACTCGCGGCTTACTTCCTGCAGTCTGTACAATCCTGATGCCCCTGTTGTCTCTGAATGTCTGTCATCTGAGAGCTCAGTATCCAATACAATCCCTAAATATTTGTAGTGGGTAACCGATTTTACACTTTGTCCCCCAGTTTCTGCAACGGGATGACCGTGCTTTTTGCTCTCTTGATCTCAAACGTCACGCAAACAGTTGTGCTGCATCCATGCTATTCTGCATAAGCCTGACACACATCTCGTATACTTTGCTACCCACATGCACTTGGACAAAACACGCAAATGTCATCAGCAAACATCAAGTGGTTCAATACGACTTCAACAATATAACGCCCAGCTTTAATGTTGTTTAGTTCAAGAGTTAAAACATCTAAATATCGTGCAAACAAGAATGGACTCAATACTCCTTGTCTAACCCCAACAGTAGCATGAAAGGGTTCAGACAAATGCTTGTTTCTATTCAAATAATTATTTTATAAGATATTTTAGTAGCCATTTGTATTTTGTTTTTTTTATTTCGCCTGCACTTACGCATCAACAGCACACCCGTCATATCTAGTTAATAACTGCATTTGATTATCCTACGAAACCCTGCAAACTCATTTGATCATGACCTTGAATCTGCAAACACAGGTTGAAAAAATATTAGAATACATCTCTGCAAAACCCAGCGCTCTATCCAAAAGCAGCCGCATACAAATATTGATATGTGTATCTCTACCACTACAGAAACAAACTGTCAAATACTAGACCAGGGGTGTCAAACTCGTTTCAGTTCCAGGGCAACTTCAGGCATATTTAATCTGAAGCGGGCCGGACCAGTGAAATCATTGCATAACATCCTGTTATAACTAATGCCAACTTCCAACTGTTTTTATAACTTTAATGCAAAAATTTCAAGCTTATCTGAAAATTATTGTTAGCACATTTAGGGAGCAACCTTTCAAAACTCTGCAACAACATGACGTTTCTTGAGAAAAGTCTGTTCAATTTTTCGATATATTAACAAGATTTATCGTTAATGACTTTGAAACCAACCGAAACGAAATCACGATAACTAAAAAATCAACCGAATCAAAATATTTCGGAAAAACCGAACCAGTTTCTGTCAAATTTCCGTTTCGAACACCTCTGCTCGTCTGCAGCTAAGTGCAGTAATCCTGACCATCCGG
>JGI24159J19872_10009033_pt1 | contig 13063 bp, 8 predicted proteins | sample Ectturendosymbi4_FD_19872 | JGI IMG/M metagenome (IMG submission 19872) | reverse complement strand
TTTGAAATCTAGAGCGGTTTCACCAGGGCCGTCGCCAGCGGGGGGGCCAGTGGTGCCCGGCCCCCCCATATGAAATCTGTTCCCCCCCATTTCACGTTTGGCATCCTGGTTGCTGCATACATCCAATACAGTATTTAAAAAATGTGCCCCCCCTTCTGTTTTTTGGCCCCCCCTGCTGCTAAATCCTGGCGACGGGCCTGGGCTTCACCCTACTCATCTACTAACCAGGTCAAACGAGTTAAAACAAATTTTTCCAACATGCCGACTGCAAACTACTTTTGACAAACGACACTGACGGTTCATTTTCTCGCCTGACTGGCAATTAATATTGTGCAAAGCTTCCTATTTCGCTGAGGGTCGTTTATTGCTGACAAACAACGTCCTTGATACTTCATCGTACACCCTCCGAAGGGCATCGATNAATAGCGAACGGCTTCATGAAGAGAGGGAACCGTTGAACACAGAGGCAACAAGGGAATGCAGGCATGAGAGAAGGCGAGACCACTTTGCAGTGATGCTGCAGAAGAGCGATGAGCCCCAGCTCGACAGAATGATCGCCGGATGCCATGGTTCGTTAAACTTTGCTACGCGAGTGACGCAAATAGGATGCGTTGCAATGGATACCGCCAATGTCGATTCTTAAGAGAATTGACGGTTTCAATAACAAACATTAACATTCGTTCCGTTTTACAAATATCTAAGTGCGCCCAGGGCTGGTCCGACTATGCTTGCTCGCGGAAATATCCCAGCCGGGCCAAAGTCATCTCAGTCCGCAGTCGCATAATCTCCCAGTACATTTGGCCCACTGCAAAAAAAACACACGCTGTTAATTAGCAGCAATGGATGACGCAAGAACAAAAATCACAAGCACTGAAAACAATATAAAAACAGTCTGTTTTTAAATAAAAAACAGTCTGTCAAAATAAAAACAGTGTGTAGAAAAAGAAAGCAGATTTTTCAGGATGGTACAATGGTAATTTGTCTGGCTGAAAAGTTTTATTCCTGTGAAAATGTAAAACAAAAATATTTGGCAAGTCAAAAATCCAAGAAACCATACCAGGCCTTACAAACGTGTTTAAAAATTCATGTCATGTAATTCCTTGGCGAAACGTTCACGTAAGATGTGGCGTGCTGAAAAAACTCCATGTCAAGGAAAGTGTGATACGTGATACAAATCATGAATTGCTGATAAACCTTTACATCAACAGTTTGCACAGCAATCCTATTATCTACGAAAACAAGAAACGAGGAAGCGAATGTAGTACAACAGCTGACAAAACTAAATTTTGCAGATTCAAACGACCAGAACGATCCCTTGCAAAGGCTTCATACTCATTGCTCAGGCCATTTTGTGGACCATACCGGCCACTGTAAAAAATCATTCTGCAACATAATGCAACGTTTGGTTGCGACGTTTTGCAAGCGAGAAAATGCCTTGTACTTTTTTTTACTTCACAGCTCCAGTTTAATTAAAAATTGTCACGCATTTATTTAATTTTATTGGTATCAGCTTCGTTTGTCAACAGACCTTATCAATGATCGGATAGTGTCACATCTTCGGAAACCCAAAAACTAAGATTTTTTCTGGAAATTGCATACTTTCTATATACATGCAGGTTACGTCGTTTATATTGAGCCCATGTTTATCACATTTCACGAGCCGGGTTTTTTTTTCTAATACAATCGTTCACACCAGCCCAACCAATCCTTTGATTATAAAATTTACATTATCGCCTTTCATATTTTTAGCGAAACTTTGCGGTGGTCGTAGATCAATTTGTCCTGGAGGTGAAATAAATTGTCTTTCGTTATGCGAATGATTGTGCAAACTAAAACTTCTTATGACGAAATACTTCATCATGATTAATCATAGATATATTTAGCAATAAGCATATATATAGATTTTTGAAAATAATATTCACTCATATATGTATGAATACATGGAAAAAATAATATATAAATATTTTTCCCTTCTATTGCTAATCTTGAATGTACCCCTTTCGATAGACAAATGTACCCCTAGGGGTACATGTACCTCAGGTTGGGAACTTCTGCCCTAGCAGTTACGTACTCATGCATTCTATTGAGCAACCGTAATGCGAGCAAAGACCGTGTGCCGCACGAATATTTCTACTGCTGCATTTATAAGCAGGGATTTGTTCGCAGTGAACTTTTCCGGGGGCCAGGATCGTCATCTTCCATAAAATTATTGCATAGCTTTTCTGACTACAGCATTGCTCGATGCTTACGGGACTGTCGCCGCAGACAGCTCGTCAGCTTTGATGCCAGCGCGCATTTTGAGGCACGGCAAAGGACTTCGTATCTTACAAGGGCTTCGGTTTTAGTCGTATGTTGTTTGGCAGTGACGTCTCTTTTCACTATTTCGAAGCTTTTCAAAGAAAAAATTCACGCAGGTAAACGTCTTGTTAATCATGCGACCGTCACGGTCAAAGAGACATTTTCTATACACCAATTGTGACTCAATCGCTCAGCAGGTCGAAACTTGTCTTCTCACCCAAATACGAAACACGCGCAATGCTATGCGCGATCGTAACGTGTACTTTACTTTGTGTGCAACGAAGATCCGTTGCACCGAAACATGAAAAATTAGCAAGACAATGAAGAAATACCGCCTCGAAATGCACAACTTTCGGCGATTTCGCAAAGTGGTTGATTGCAAGGATGCTAATGTGTTTCATGCGCTTTGTATGTCATTTGCAAAGGGAAGTGACCTCACTATGTAGCGACGTTGATCAGCGTTCGTTGGCCCACGCAAAAAACGACGCCCACACCACATCCTGATTCAAAGTTTGCTGAGCCCCGGCACTGGCCCCGCACCTGTATCCACTTACAGCTGGTCTCTAACCGTGACGTTGTAATAAAGATTTGTCAAGCAATTGAGTGTTTGCTCTGCCAATGCATTCACGTTCCGACTTGCAATTCCTTTCAGCAGCGTCGCTGAGGCGGCGCAGCCCTAAGCTGTCACCTTATGATTCTCAGCAAACTCTGCTGCAAAACATCGAAATTGCGACGTCGGAATTTGGTCACGTTTTTGTTTAAAATGCGCCGAGACACGGAAAACCGGCAGAAAATCAAAAACGACTTGACACAAACGAGACAACTGGTTTTAAGATGCGGATTTCTTTCTCTGAGTCCAGTCTTTTCTCAAAACCTCACTCACCAATCATTTATATAGTTTTAGACACTTCAAGAACCACTGGTGTGGTGTAGGAGGCGGGGTGCAGGGGTGCAAGTGCACTCCCCAAACTTTGATTTGGTGAAAATCCGGGCAAAATCTGTGCAAATTTGGGCAAAATGTGTGAAAACCTTCGTAAATTCGCTGTATGTGCTTTAATTTTGCAAAGGTGGCACCCAGAATCAAAGTGCAGACGTTTTTCTACTGGAGGTCATGTTTTCTGGAGTTTTTTATTCTTTTCGGGCCGGTTAGGGGAAATTTGGGCAAAAATGGTGCTTGGAATGCTTCTCAATTTGAGAAAATGCGCCCAACATGAACAGAAATGCAGTCGTTTTTTTTGGAGGGAGGTCATTTTTTTTGAGGGAGTTTTTTTCGGGCAAGTTTGGGGAAATTTGGGCCAAAATCCTTCGCACCCCCAAAAATTTGCCTGCTCCTACGCGTATGTCAAGAACAAGACTTATTAGTCTTGTTTTTCCAAATTTTGGGTGTTACTTATGCTTACAAACGAAATCGTGAGCGGCACCACCCACTACACAAGCATGAGAAATGTCAAAAATCCCGCTTTTCAACATGTTTGCATCCCACCAACCATTCTGATGCATCTTCCCGGAGTAAAACGGACTAAAATTTTAGACCGGACTAAAATTGCCCAAAGTATGACTCCGCTTCTTTCAACCAGTCAAAACCTACGGTTAGTTCAATTTAATGCTAGTTTGTTCTTTTTTACTAAATGCCTGTCACCGCCTTCTCTTCAGGGAGCTGGTTTAGAAGAAACTCGGATCTGGTTCGCCTTGTCCATTTCTACAAGGCCTGTGGTTTGCTTCGAAACCTGTATAACGGAATCAAACCAAGCCCAAACGCGAGATCCAGGCCATCACTGCTGTACAGCAACGTGACCACCTGCGTTGTTTGTTTTACTGCGTGCCTGGCTTTAGCCTACGCAGGTTACCGAATTAAAACTGACTGAACTAAGACACCGCCCGGAATAACGTCAACACAAAAAAATTCTTACACCTGATGCGATTCTGAGTACCATGTTTCATTAACAGCTGCAGATAACTTTTTCATGGAGAACACTGAAATCAGACTTACCATCGTGTTTCACAATCCCTTGCCGCACGTAGCGAACGTAGGTCAAGAAGTCGCACACAGTCGTCAACTGAACAAGAAAAAAGTCGCAGTTAAATATTTGACATGTGCGATTTTTGCATGTTATTGTTATTATCGTCACCAGAAGCCGCAATTCACTCGTGCAAACGCATATGTAAAAGCTTTTCCCAGCGCAACTATGTCGCTCATGCTGACAAATCGCACGAAGGACTCGAAACCCTCGGAAGGAGACTATTGAATTCAATTATTAGTAAGCCATCCAAGCAATTAGCTTTCTCAAGTGCTTCGTGATCGACTTGAACGCGCAGTCAAAAGTATGATCTTTCACTGAATGCCAAAGTGCATGTTATGGCGTAAACAACGGGATATTGTCTGTTAAAAAAAAATAACAATGAGGGAAGAAATTTTCATGATTCGTCCAATAAAAGACAATTGCATTAAGATTCTGATATCAATTGTACTACTGTATTTTACTACAAATATTGATGTCATATCGTTAAAAACTTTATATTTAGAAGCTAAACGACGACTGTTTTTTCACAAACATGTATACGACAACATGAATTCCCAAGCAGGAAGACAAAATCAATTGTTACAAATGGTATGAAGTTGAAGAAAACCGTTTAAACATCATCTAATCGTACTGTAACCAATGACACGAAAATTTTTGGGTTATCAACTTCTTGGCACACCAATTCAGTTTGCCGACACGTGGATGGAAAAGTATGGCGAAAAGTGATCGAAAGATCGATGTCGAAACATCTCCAAATCCAATAAAACAATTAACTTTTTTCAAGCACAGTTTCATTGTTGCAGTCACGACGGTGGCTTGAGGTCAGCGTAGTGCGGCTTTAACGCGTAACTAAACTTCAGTGAAACTACAACCAGCAATCAAAAATAAAACAAATTAAAGTTTTTGCGATGTAGCGCAAGCCTGTAATGCATTTAAACTCACTTTGGGTTGCCTTGTAATACAATCCGGCAAGTCGAAACGGCTACAGCTTAAAAATAAGTAACTTGCATGACCCAATAAGACGTGACAATTGGTGAATGCGAGTTACGTCAAAGGCTTGACGAGAAGCGTCAACCTCATTTCTTTCAGCGCTGCCAACTACATAACCGAAACTATATAAACCGACTACGCAAGACTTTCGATTGGGAGCGAAAGAGTTGAATCAGCCGCAAACAAATTGCAAACGTCAGCGACGAACCTTCACTAAAGAAATACTGTACAATAATTTTCAGGCCTTAATTGTGGTAAACATTTCACTTGCAAGGTACATTGGAACATCATTGGCACAATGTCTTCAAGTGTAACACCATCTGTACGGCTGCTCATAACTGTCACCGTCGTCCGCCCCATCTTAACTACACCAATCTTGTAGTCACAGCCGCGTCAGGTGACACAACGCAGTAAAGTTTGACATTGGTTATCTTAGGTCAGAGCCTGAAATTTGTGTTCCGGTTCCACAGACATACTTTGCGGGGAAAGCGCCTTGTACAATTAATACAATGGTTTTTAGTTTTCAATGGACCAAAACGTTCTGGAGCCGGAGCCAAAAACGTCTAGCTAGATGTTGGAGCTGGGGCCAAAAAATTAGATGCCTGGAGCTGGAGCCGGAGCCTGACATTTGAGTTCCAGCTCCACACACCTGCTCCAAGTCTTCTTCAGCGCAGAACCGAGCATGGATAAATATGTGTGTTTTACTATGTTCGCATTACGAGCGAGTATGAACTGAGTATGATTAAAAGTATAGTACTTCGTAGAACTATACTTAACGCATTCAACTATCTGGTCTAAATTCTGTAAACAACCAACAGCTACTTTCTGTCTAATGAGAATCTTAATGGATGATATGAAAATCAGACTGTAGCGACAATGCAAAGATGGTAGGAAATAATAAATTCTTCCTATTGAGTCAGCATCACTAACACTTGATGTTACAAAATATGGCAATATGAAGATTATTCTACCAGTGGCGTAACTGACGGGGGCATGGGAGCGAGCCTCCCCCCTGCAAAACTAAATGTAAAAATCGGGCCTCCTTCAGCTAACATTTTGATATTAACAATTCTTGTGGTTTTCAGTAGGTTGTTGTTTTTTTGCGTTTTTCGGGGTGTTTTCATTTTTTTAAGCTAGTATGGACATCCACGACACCCGGATTCACTATCATTTCTTAACTTAATTTCTGAGTGTTGACTTGTGGCCCTCCTTAAGCTAAGTTTTCCCCCCCCTGGCTCAAACCTCTCTAGTTACGCCACTGGATTCTGCGAGGTGTCGTGTGGGTTCGACAAATACGACAACAACACCATGGCTCAACATGCAATGGACACAGTTTGTTAGGTGATACTGAATTTCCTGTGCGAATTATTGGCATGTTTAGATCGTAAGCACATGCAAAAATAACATTGATCCCGAAAGTAATTAGCAAATGAACAAGTTCAAATTGAAGTGTATAAATGTCACAATCAACGTTATCTGCATAAAACTCTGTGGATACAATTTCCGGTGAGGCGCTGTGCACGTAACTCAATTTGCCTTCAATTAAACAAAAAGCGGTTTGCATATGGTATCAAACTTATGACGACTGTCTATTGCAACACGCAATGGCTTGCGAAGCGCTGAGTAATCAATGTGTCATACAGCATAAAAAGTTTGCTGTCAGGCCTGCTGAGCGAGCTTAAGCAACAACAATGTAGCCGCAGCTGATTACCACGATAAAGGATTCCTACTAGTTGCGGTCGCCCACGTTGTGCCAAACAAAGTACAGTACATTGCGTAAACACCGAAACAGCTTCATTACAAGGGACTTTCACTTACACACCCGGAGGCGAAGTACGCAATTTAATGTCTTGCACGAAAGGGGAAATTTCTCTTGTTAAGCCTTGCGCTCAATCCAACAATAATGTTTTAGGCTTACGGAAGAACAGGATGATCATTCTTATCACGCAGCAGATCCGTTGAATTCGAACGCTAGCGAACTACTTTCGATTTGACAACTCAGCGTCCACCGAACAAACGTCAGGTAATGATATGAAAACTCAAGCTGAACCCACTGTGTGAGACTTGAAGTTACGTTTACGAGTCGCGGCGACCAACTCCCTAACTAGCAGTGGAAAAAAGGTTTGTCGAAGTTGTCACTGTAAACGAAAAGCTCTGTTTACGACTTAAAATAGACTTGCGATGAAGATTTCACCAGGCAGTTTACTGAAAAACAGCTTTGAACACTCAGCGAAATATCGAAAGGACCGTATCTTAAAAATGAAAAGCTACATCAAACAGGGGGTATCTTGTATGCCAGTGTTTCGTAACCTTTACTGGGTCGCGGACCCCTACAAAATTCTGACAAAAGCTATGGACACCTCTACAAGAAGTACATTTCAACAAATTGAACTTAAGTTTTAATCAATTTAGTCATTATCTAAAAGTCTGCACACAAAACGAAGTGTTTATGGACCCCTTAAAGCACATTCATGGACCCTATGTGTTCCACAGACCTCAGGTTAAGAACCTGTGTTATAGATGGAACCCCAGACCTTGGCCACGGAACAGAAATCATCTATTTCCTTCCATCAGCAAATAGTTTCAGAGAGCTACGACCAATGCGTGACAATCGAAGCTACTATTTAAATCAAGTAACAGATTTACAACACAAGAGAACTAACTTCCCGCAACAAGGAAGCACAATATGAACAAAATAGAGCAAGCATCCGGACCCAAAGTATAACGTCGCGCCAATATGAACAACCGAACCGCAGAGAAACTACAAAGAACTAAGTGACACCAAGAAGCCAAGCCTGCGACACGTAGGTAAACCATTTACAGTTTTTTTTTAAGATTTGACTTTGCTGACCGCAAAGACATGTTGAGAGACCGCAACTGTTTTATATGAATACCGAGATGGTTGCAAAGCAAGGTTTTAGTGTATTTCGATGGTAATAGTAAAGCGAGTTTCTTTTTGTATTTTGAGAGACAGTTAGAAAAATTTGAGGTCAAACGCCTTAAAAAAACATTGCTTAAATGTATTCTGCGACCATCAGGAAACTACACTTCCAGAAATGTAACACCATAGCCGGAAAAAGCAGACAGCTTTCAGCTCGCTTTTATTACGCACTTGCTTGCGTGTGAATCACTACCAGATACAAAAATATGCAGCCACCACAGTGCTCCTTCAAAATAGTACCCGAAAGATGCCAACTACGTGAACTGAAAGCAACGTAACATTGATTGTCCAGCTGCGAATATGAGCCAAAACGAACGAATGCTATTCGCTGGCATAATTTCACTTCAGGGTGACGCGGCGGTCTTTGTTGCGCAACAATTACCTACTTTGAACAGGTTCACATTCACACTTGGCACAACACTTAACACCAGTGGTAAATTACTGCAAATTACTTCAAATTACCCGGTTTCGGCACGACTGAGAGATTGGAAGTTGGACTTCGGAGTTATCCAAGCGCAGTCGGTGCTTGCAGCAAGTAACTATTCCCGACAACGAGCATTTCCTGAAACGACAGCACTGTGCGAATACAGGAAACGCTGCAAGTTCACAGCTTGGATAGAAATGCTATTGCGGTGGTGATTTTTTGTCCAAATGGGTTTCGGTGATCCATCGATTACGCAAATCCGAAGTTTGCAAAACGTTGAAGGAAATTCGCTTTCGCGGTTTAAAATGAACATGGCATGAAAAAAACACCAACAACAGCCTTTCGAATGCAACTAGATTTTCTGCGAAGATGAGTTGAATAGAAGTAATCGCACTGTGCACACAGCACCTTTAGTTAAAATCACTTACCGTGAGGTCTTAGAACTTTACTTGATACAAAAAATCACAATACAGGCTAGATAACGTCAAGTCCGATTAGTGCTCAATCTGGGTGGTATTGAACGAATAAAGTGTAATTAAATAATACGCGCTCCAGCAAGTACAACCCATGGAAATTTTATACCATGTGTGCTGATGGAGAACCCACAGCTTTGACTTAACGAATTTCAATAGGTAGTCCAGTGATTAATCTTGCAAAAAAAACGTCTCTATGCTTTGTGCTAACTATTTCTATTATTGACAAAAATCTCCATCTTTAAATGTCTTCAATTCGTAAACGCAAATGCCACTGCGTTTCCGCTGATTTTTCGTTGGACCAGACAATTACTCTATAACGCAGTTACGGAAATGAGGTGGTATGCAAAAAAAAGATTGCAGTCAAGCTACGAAAATCCTCCCAATACCGAGTCAGTGTCAAGGCACGCGAAGGCCCACAACAACGCCACAATTACGTGTTAGTGCGGGCCAGATTTATTCTGCTCTCATTTCAGCAAACCAGCCAGCAGTGATAACGGATCTGGCTCACCAACAGGACAACAAAAACAGCCATGTCACAGCCACCCGAGTGCACGGCACGTTGTTTCCTAAATGCTGTTTCGCGACGTGAATAGGAGCTTAGGAACCCGGTGCCAGGAAATGCTACGTCAGAAGCACGTTAGCAACAACATGAAAATGAATGACGCGTACAATGCGCAGTGAATTATGACAAGCCCGGTGTGATTGCTGACGTGTTGCAGTGAACGGCTCCCACTGAGTACCCAGCAACGACCGAGATTTTCTGTAAGTTTTCGACGAGACAGCAAAAGACAAGCGCAAAATGCAGACAAACTTTTTACCACTGGGAGCAGCGCCACGGCGAGATTCCGAGGCCAAGCTGCACGCATAAGTTAGCGCAACTTCTTACACTCTACTCGTGAACAAAGAAAGCACACACGTCTGATTGAAAATTTATGTTCAACCGTAAAAACCTCACCAAGACTTCATGCTGCTTAGGTCACCACTCAGTACTAAATCATAGTAAACGCGTTTGTTTCCCTTGGTGTTCACAAAAAAGCAAGCAAGGTCTCTTGCGGAGTAACGATGAAAGCTAATATTTGGACAGGGTTTTGCTGACACAGCTACACAACAAGAACTTTGAAAATCTCTAGGGTTTGCTAGGGTTCAACTTCCCCAACTCAAAAGTGCCACAAAGTTAATTATATCAAAGAGTTCGCTTACAAGCACACATCTTATTGAAGTGATAGTGGCGTCAATATCCAATCAAGGCCAATTCGTTCCTCACAACAGCAAAGCAGCTGAAGGAAGCCCACCTTGTGCAATGGACCCAGTGCAATTAGCCACGTTTGAGAGCTGATAAAGCAGGACTGCTACCAAAGCCAAGAAAATGCTCGTTTGAATGGCAGAAAAAAACATACAAAGCTTAAACTTACTGAATCTTGCAGGAATCAGTCACAAGCTCTATGGACAAAGAATTCTGGTGAATGCACTTCGAAACTTTTTTCGATAGCTCTTCGTGTNTGAAACTCAGACACANCGCAATATCTTCTTTGTATACACGGTTTAGGAACGGAGATTGTTGGACGTCAACGCAGTGGTCTAACGGCGGTAAGGTGCCATTTCCATCTTCACAAGCGCACTGACCGGTAAAAATCCTGCGCGGTGTGCCTTGAAGCGATTTGTGCCACTTTTCGATTTCTTCGTACAACGAGCGGTCAATCTGAACAAATGTGAAAGATTAACACAAAGACAAAATACCCGAATTAGCGCTCCAGCTGTTATACACAATTCACACTTTGGCTACTGGGGCCCAAGTGACCCTTTTCGCACGTTTTAAGAGTATTTTCATTCAAAATTCTCAAGAACTATTTCGCCTGCGACAGTCGCTCTGTACATAATGACTTCACCATATATTTGTACACCCATCGATATTGGAAGCCTGTTATCCATTTAGATTCACAACACATGTTGAAACAGTCATTTTAATATTCCACAGTTTCATAGGTCTGAAACTCAAATCAAATTTTTCTTTCAGCGTTCTTCGTGAACAAGCAACACAACCTTCTGGCTGTACTTTAAGTCGTCTACCACAGAAATCTTTTTAACAGCACATAGGTTGTTGATTTCGCACTGCATACGCAAGTTTAAATTTTTTTGGTGCCTGAGGACGAAACATCACAAGAAGCTGACGTTGCAAGGCATCGAGCCCCTCTCAATCGCGATCGCGACACAGCGATTTCTCTCAATCGCGACACAGCGATTTACTCAAGCACTGCCTTGCACGTGCTACAATACGAAAAAATCAATCCTGCAAAGTTGCAACTCAGAAGCGTACCTCTTTACTCATTTTTTCAGTGGATAACACGTTTGAACTCGCTTCCGAGGCGTTGGGGTTGAACTCGTGAAGTCGTGTGCTGCTTTTTTCAGGCGTTTTTACTTTTTCTGTTTCGGTAAGGCTCCGATTTCGTCTGATCCGACGCCTTGGTGATACTGAAATAATAAGTTTAGGACATACGTTATAGTCAGCCGCTGCACCACAACTGCATAGGCGTAACGATGTCCTGCAACTAAGGTAAGGTCCATCCAATAAGCACGGCTAAAATTTACTAAGTTTCTCAAACCTTTAAACCTTCAAAGATTGTTACTGTTAAACACCTGCCTAAAAACCCTTCAGTGGTACTTGGCCCAACCACATCCATGTCCACTTGAAATATTTTCTACACCACTAGGATAAAAAATAACAAAATGTAGCTAAAAACAGTTAAAAATTATGCTTAAATACAAAGTGTATTGGAAAAACCTTTATCAATAATTATTTTCAAAACTCCACATGCATCAGATGGCAGAAAATAATACAATGCATAGCTGCTCCATTTACCTACAAGTCAACCTCAAATAGTGGTTCATAATCTTTTCTCTACTGTGGTTCCTTAAGTGGTTGTTCTTTGTTTCAAGCCCGCTGACATGAAATATGTTGTGAAAACAAATGCATTTATTGGTAAATTTATTGATCAAACCTTACATGTTGTAGAGCACGTAAGGACCTGCGCCCCCTGGAAATTTATTAACACTCATCCTGGGGAAGCGTGTCTCCCAGTTAAGAACCGCTGACCTAAAACATCTCATTCCAAGAATATAAACGCCTTGAACATGAAGGAGTTGGGCTGAAAGCTTAGACAAACAATGATTAAATTTCTGTTCTTTTTTCATCATTAGCTGTACTTTTCAATGCCAAATAAACCATACTAGTTTGGATTTCTGTCCTCATAATTCTTAGCCTGCAATTATAAATCTCACTTAACATTTAACCAAAGGTCACAAAAATGCAACTTCTTAACAAGGTAGCTACATCATGAATTTCAAAACAACATACTAAAACTCAATTTTTCATCTTTCTTTTTCACAAGCTGTGGATGTGATTCAGGATTTGGATTGCTAGGAGTAGAGGTAAGTACAATTGACTTCAAGGCACTCACTTCTGCTTCCAAGGCATCAATCTGAAAAAGTTTTTCGAATTTACCAAGATTGCTATGTTGCATCACCTCAAGACTTTGCAGTCTAGTGCATTTTAAATAGCAGTTAGGCTTCTATTGACTAATTTTTCAGAACTTGTTTGAATCCAAACCAGAATTCAAAGAAATTGTTAAAGTTCAACTGTTCTTTGGTTTGTCACATTCGTGGAGTTTTTGACAACTGTTACTCCATTCAGTCCATATTTTTTAATCAGCTCCAAGACCAGTGTTTCTCAAACTTTTTTGTTCCATCGCCCCCTTTTCACTCTCAACACATCATTGTTGCCCCCAAAACCTGATAAAGCAAACACAAGGTAGTATTTTTGGACAAAACCCGTGCCATTATAGCACAACCATCCAATCAGTTACCACATGTTATAATATCTGAAACAAGCAATTGTATTATGACGCTAATAATTAAA
>JGI24159J19872_10009032_pt1 | contig 13064 bp, 8 predicted proteins | sample Ectturendosymbi4_FD_19872 | JGI IMG/M metagenome (IMG submission 19872) | reverse complement strand
GCCGAGGAATGTCAAGTCACTTCTCCGAATCGAAAGATTCCATGCTGCGTGGGTTCAGCCTTGTGTCCAGAATCTCCCAAGAAAGATTAGCAAAGCAAGTTTTGCTGGCTAGCCCACAGGAAAACAGCCGAGAGGTCGTCCATTGACTACGTTGCTGACTACATCTCCAACCTTGCTTGGTCCAGTCCTGGTGTCGACCAAGGCGAAGCTTTTAAGATTGCTGTTGATCGTGAGATATTTCGGGTCCGCCTGGGACTGCTGCCAGTGCGACGTTCCACAAAGGAAAGGCGGGCACGAATTGAATGAGTATAGACTTTTGAGTAGAGATAAGCGCTGCACGGGAAAAGTGTCCGAATTGACAGCAATAGAGATCACATGCCGTGATCACTCTATGCTGTATTGGGATGCGCGGGATTTTATACTTCTCAGCTAGCTCAGGTATTTATCTGTGGTGACTACCGCGCCGAACCATGTAATGGCCCTAGCACCATTACAAGACACAGAAACCTTCTGTTTACGTAATTGTTATTAGCTTTCTGCCAAAAGTGAATGTCTTATTCAAATAATTTGGCAGATTTCAACAGAACATCGCATTTTCACGAATATCATTTAAAAGTATCAGACTTAGAAGCGAATATCGTGTTGACACCCTAAATCTCCACCAGGACACCTTCAAAATACCTTAAAGAAAACACTGCTGTAGTTGCCTCCAAACGGGTACAAACGCACAAATATTTGCTGAACAAATCACACACTTGTGCTTTTTAAAAGGCGGAAACAACGGGATTCAATCACCAGTGTTCTCAGAATTGCGATGGACAAAGAGAATGGTGACTCAACTAAATGAAAACTTTCTGCACGTGAGCGTGCTCATCAGGCACAACATTTGGTGCTTCAAAGATTTCATACAACAGAACAGACATTGGTCTTGCACACTTTTGCCTTAGTTTGTGGATTTGACTTTGCAAAAGAGATTGCAGGAGACCTGGTTGCCATCTGTGTGCCGTGAACCTGTGAATTAAATGATCAGGTCAAAGGTTGACCACAACATTTCTCAATTTGGTATGATGAACAGCAATTTGACAAAATCTTTGATCAACCTCAATGAGCAAAACCCACGGAAGTACTGTGAATGGTACGAGGAACGTAATCAGTTGAAACGAACAAAAAATTAAGGAATATGAAAAAAAGGTGTAACACTGTAAATGTTCCAGAGCGTAGATTTGCAAAAATAAAAAAGAAAATTTTGTTTCAATAGATTATACGTCACATTTCTTTGAACAGCCTGCCACTAGAGTACTAAAATACAGAGAAAAAATGCCAAACGTACAGAAATCATTTGATGAGTACAAATCTCACAATGGAACAAATGTTTAAGAGTATTTTATTTTTGTTTTTTTTCGAAAATAACTTCATGCAATGACGATTTAAATTTGAAACTGTTTGCTTGAAGCGAAGGTTTTTCTACATTACATTCAGCAGTACGCGATGAAATTGTTGTTGCATGATAGATATCTCTGCATAACTGCAGTGCCACTGTTGCATGATATCAGTCTTTTGTTTTTTGAACATTGCTTTAATGTTCGTCAATCTTTCACAATGATGTTGACATTTTACACTGATTTGCAACCAAAAAGACGTTTCCTAAAGAGTGCGAAAGCTGGAAAGTACAGTAGCAGATAATTGTAAAAACGAAGAATTATCACACAGTTGGAGTTCAAAGTAGTTAGAGTACATAATGTTTAATTCATGATCTGTTAGAGCTCACTTCGACTGCAGTCCTCGTGTTCACTGCAAAAAGCAACAGTGTCTCCAAAATATGGTGATCATCTAGTTGATATAACATTTATTTATTTACTGTGCCAAGACTGAAATTAACTTGGTTGTCGTAATAAATCCAAGTGTTTGCAATAATGAGTGGCCTACATAACCGTCAACAAGTGGTGAGGAATAAAAAAGGCTTTTCCAAATCATCTGCAAAATTTTGCAAAATATAATCGTAAACGTTTCGCCAAGACAATGGTTGCTCAAAAAACACATTCCCTAATTAAAAATCAGAAACAAAACAGTTTATTCCCATCTTTGAAATTGGTAGAGTGAACCAAATGAACCAATTAACACTATATTTTTAGTCCACTTGCATGTTTTCTTGCCCTCAGGAATTTGGACAATTTACAGTAAAAGTTTACTGTAATTGTGTTTCCCGAAAGTAACATACACTAAATGCGCTGAAGTTTAGGCAGTGCTTCCAAACCCCACAGGCATGGCAGCTGAGTACTCCGCATAGCCATGGTTAACAACCGAAAAAAATTTTTTAGATGACAGCTTCTGCATTGAAACGGAATTGCAAGTGGCATTAAGATTCACATGTTCCAATTAAATTGAAATAAAAACGTTTCTCTTTCCATTGGAATTAATATCTTCAAAAAAATTTATCAAAACGCCAAAGCTGGTAAAAAACTTGATTCATCTTCCCCAATCAAAGACAATTTACAATGTTGTTTCTCTTATTTTGTCTGTTGACAAGTACAATACAAGGCCTTCCGAGCTAGTCTCGCTTGCAGAGCATTGTCAGTCTGAGTAAATGCATCAAAACTGAAAAGGAAAATGCAAGCAAGAAGTAACCATATAGACTCACCAGTGAAATCCAGTTGCAAGATCGGTCATGTGACACAGAGTGACTGCAAAACAAGAAATCAGTGCAGGGGAAAAATAATTACAGGTAAAAACTAAGTTGTAAGTCTTGACAGGAATTGTAGTAATACGGCAAGGAACAAGGTTGAAATGTCATAAAATATACACCATACCTGACGAAATCAAAATATTACCTTTCTTTACTATCAACACATTTTATTAAATATCTGGTAATTTCTAACTTGGTCCTACAAGTTCCAAACAACATTGTTTAATATGCACACATTGAATGAATTTTAGTTTATTTTTTACTACTACTAAAATAAATGGTTAAGCAAAGCAAACACCAGAATGTAGTGGAGCAAGTCATGCAAAAAAATCGCATACAGAATATATGTTCATTTTGTCACGGCACTAGCACTGCAACCGTGTCACTTTACTGCAACTACCTGGTGTATACAGTACACTGCAACGCACCTACTACGATCAAGCTATCTTGGATGAAAATGGCCTTTGCAGTTTGTCATGGCACATCATNAATTTACTCGTCAATCGTTTTTGTTATGTGTAACTGTCATAAGCATTGTTGTTTTCCATGGATAAAACTTTTTCAGAATTATGTAACGTACAGGTNTGGGTTTTAAACAAAGCATTTTTTCTACAGATGTATTCAATTCGAATTCGTAATTATCACGTGATGGCAAGAGTTAACTCATACAGTGGGGCATTTCCCACACGACTGTGATACACTACACTTGCCTTGGAATTACGCAATAACTCAAGCGCCGACTCAGTGTTTTCTTTTCAACGCTGCTTTTTTATTCCCTTCTGTTAGAGTGAACACACAAGGCGTTCCCATTCTTCATTAGCAAATAATGCGCAATTATTCTATGCGCATTCACCAACTAGTGTGCACGAGTCAACCAAACGTGATGTTGAGAAAATAGGTGCGGGAATTCTCTTTCTCTTTAGTAAATAAAGCGTCGATTACCAGTTCAAAATCACACCGATAGACCTTGCAGTTGCATTGCGAGATGCCTAGAAAACCATGCCTTACGACTAAACAAATGGACGGATCTTTGGACATTCAGAAAACGTCGTTATGGTGAAGATAAAATTTGACAAAAGAGAAGATGATTATATTACGAAGGAACCACAACGCGTTTTATCAACCTATCGGTTAAGCGGAAAATCATTTCTCTACACAGTAATCAACTCAAAAAAACGAAACCGGCAGTTTGGTAGTTCAGCTTCAAAACGTTTTGTTAGACGAAGTTGCAGTCACCAAGAACTTCAACTAAAACGTTCTTTCAGGTTAAAAACAGTGATGGGATTCACCCGGTTCGCAAAACCCTGTTCTTGGAATTTCTTCAATCTCGTGAATCGGTTGTTGGCTTAAAGTCAGGCGTTCTCAATTTTTCCCCATGAACACCTTTTACGCATATCATATTTTGACAAACCTCTCATAGACCTGTTACTAACTTTTAATAATGAAGAAAAGACTAGAATATAGGAAAATAATAATTTCCCTGCTAGAATGTACCAGTTGGCAACAAAAAGATCAACCTGTGCGCTTGTATCGGGCCAACCAGCAGGGTGTGCCTCTGGAGATTGTGAAATTGAGAGACCTGCTGTTAGTGATCCCTCGAGAAAGAAAACCTGTTAAGTTTTGAATCCCACCACCGGTTAAAATTTTTCTTGGAATGATTCTATGGTTAATAGTGAGTTTCTAGTCTTTTGGCTAATTTTTTCAAACAGATAAAAATGAAATTTGAGCTAAATCTCGTTTCAAAAAAAGACAAACATTACTTTTCGATGCATTGACAACTTTTTTGAAAGGTGGAATGATGATAAACAAACTGCTAAAGCAAGTTGTATTCAATTGAAGAGAAAATGAAAAAAATTGTAAAAACCATTAAGAAATGATTTTCTTCATGATGCGCAACAAACTTTGCTTCCACATTGCAACGTTGCAGGTGATTTGTTAGTTGTTTAAAACCTAGTGAAGGTTCATTCGTCAATAGGTTTTGTCGTAACACTTCCTTCCTTCTTTTTGTTCTGCAGTTGTAGTTTCAGTGCGAGCGTTAGTTAGTGTTTACTTTAATTCAGATTGGTGTTCCATTCGAAAGAAGTTGGACGCGTGCCTTAGTTTCTTGTTTAATTCGCTGTGAGTAATTGCAGCTGGTTGTTACTTGTTTGTCCCGCGCTGGGTTAAACCTTAGTGAAGCTGTTTGCTCAATTTATTTTGGCTGGTAGAAATCTTACTTTTTTCGGTTCTGTTTCAGAAAGAGTTGTGGACGATCGATCGCTGTTGAAGGTTTGCAACAAGTGTTTGTGACACAGAAACAGGTGTTTGCGAGGTAAGCTTTTTCGTAGGGAATATGAGACTTCAGATAAGTTGATGTACGTAATTTGTGATGTGTCAGAACAGGCGAAAGGTTGTCGTATGCGCGTTGAAAACTCTGTGATTGCTGGCCACCTCAAAGATCTTGAAATAATGCTGGCACCGCAACACACGTGGAGATCCAAGGAGGGGGGATTGGAGCAACCACCTCCCTTAATTGTAAAATAGTACATTTATTCGCTACAATGTTGTACAATTCGGAAGGCACCATTCGCGATACCAGGCCATTTTGTCCCTATTGTTTTGTCACAGCAGTGTTATAAAGTATACTTCAGCTCTTTTACAGTAGCGAAGATGTTATGAGACTTACTACGAAATATTACTGAAATCGCCTTTCTAAACTTACTGGTTTCATCCGCCCCTGCCCTAACAAAGCTGTAACAGAAACAATAACTTCGAACGCAATGAACAAAGAAGACATTTTTCAGTTTATTGTCAAGAAAAAACGTTTTGTCGGAGTATGGCATGTCTGAAAAAATCACTGAAAGAAACGAGTTTTTTAAAAAAGCAATATTTATTCCAGCTGAGATTGATTAAACTCGTTTTTGCACTACCTTTTGTATCTCACGAGTGGTCTGCGACGGCCATGCACACCTGTGTCTCGTTTCATGCATCTGATCTCCTAATAAATACTGCATTAGTGGCTAGCCATTTTCAGAATGGTAGTTGCAGCTTTCACCTGCACCAATCCGTGAAGGTCGAAAAGACTTGGACAATTGCAGCTACCATTTTTTAAGTCTCGATAAGACCCCAAATTGAACCCAACATATCAGTTTGATGGCACATTCTCAACGTACTGTTGCCCCGGTAACAGATCAACGTGACGCTGCCCTGGTTGCGGAACAATAATATCATGATATAGTAGTTGTACCTTGAGTGCTATACGCGTTTGTGCATTGATTGCTGCATTTGCAGGCTGTGATCCTGCTTATGCTGCGTTAATCATTGAATGCCTTGATTGCTGCACATGTGACTGTCACCTCATTGCAGTGTTAGATGTCCAGTCCTGTGGAGGTTTCGAAGGCGTGCAGACGATCGGTTTAACGTGTGTTAGCTGCTATTAATGTCACTATTATTTTTTGTTTACAAATGCAGAGTTATATTAAAACAAAACATTAGTTAACGGGTAAATATTGGACAATGTCAGACAAAAGTTTATCACGCACTGTATATCTTAACAGCTGCATGATGCAATCTAAATTTTAATTTTAGCCTCCTGATAAGATCTTTTCATTTCAGGTTTATTGCACAGAAATATGTCCATGTCTTTGTAACACACACCACACATATGTGAAGTAAAAATAATTAGGGAGACGAAAGTTCCGTCATGTCCTTAATTTTGTGAAAATAAAAAGGAAAAATTCTTAATGTGGCATTTTGTAAGGTAAAACCTTTCAGGGTTTTTCTACTAACAATTGAACTAATGTTTCAATATTTATTTTTTGCTTAATCAAAAAAAATTGATATTCATGATTTACGATATACTTTCAAAGTATGGATTACGAGTGCTGTAAAACAAAATTTTCAGCTAAATCCGTCAAAAGTCGGTTTCGCAGCTGTAGCGACAATGGAATAACAACAGATCTTATCACAAAACTTGTTTCTTCAGACAATTAAGACTGTTAGCTGTAGTAGCACTGCAATCTCTTTGCCAGAAGCAATGCATTCTGATATTTCACTTCAAAACTATCGCAATCACATTTATTTTATAGTCTTCAGTACCTTGATGTAAGTTACTTCATGCTTTTTAACAAACTTTTCCATTGTTTTCAAATTTTTAAAGTGCCGAAAAATATTTTAGTATGTAGAATCTCAATTTAGAAATACAAACAAAATATTTTCAAAAAAATGGATTTTTGGCCTGTGAAACTGCTTGGGTATCATTCGATACGCTAGAAAAAANCAGTCTAAACTCAACTGTGGTTTTCGTGTTATTAGAAAAGCTCAGGTTCAGAAACTTCGCAGTTGTCATCATCTGTATATTTCGTAATTGAGCATATTCGATTCTAAAATTGAAACCCAGAGGTATGAGAGCTTGCAACACGTTTTTTCTTTAAAACAAAGCAAACTTAGTAATGAATCTGAGTGTCAGTTTGCTATGGTGTTTACGTTACGTTCCTTTTCGCATACTGCAGAGTTGATTTTCATCATGGCAAAAACATGATTTGTCTGATATCAAAGCTGAAGCTCATCGTAATTAACAAGTTTATGGGAAATCAGTGCAGGGTATGATTGAAGGAAACCATTGCTATTGTTGCGTAATTTTCTGCCTATTTCTGCGTTCTTGCTGGTACGTTTATTGACTGCATGGTGTTCGTGTTCGCCTCAAGCTTGTGTCAGTTGAGAGTGCTTGAGAGACGTCTTTTCGGTAGTTTTGCTACCCAACACGACGGCCATTTAGGATGAAAATAATGTTATCGTTTTACATTCAAATCATTTCATTGTGCATGAAGACCTTTCTACTTTGTATGAAAAATTGAATGTTATTTCTTGCGAAGAAATCGTCTTTTTGCGAAGAAATCGAATGACATTTTCAAACACACAAAATAAATTTAATCAAAAACATACATGGATCATTTTTCAAGCAACATACAAATTGTTAATATTTAGTTATTATTTACTTTGCACATTTTCCTTTGTACGGTTAAAAGCAGAAGCTTGAAAAGCCTTTCTGTTCGTGCAAGATGCACGTATGTAACTGAGATCTAGAGTCTTGCATGCCTCGAACATACAAACCATCGAAACTCTGCAATGGTCATCGAACGTCTACAAGCAAGATTCATCAGCTACAGGTTCTCGTGCGAACACAAGACGAATGGTGCAATTTTGAAGTGCACTTGTACTTTTACACATGCATACAAGCATGGAAACTACCATTTTCCAATCGAATGTCATTTATGCAATTGATTAGAATCGCTGTCTGTGTTTTGTGTGTAACATAACATGACGCCACATTAAATGTTTAACAATTAAGCGTTTTTCCCAAGTAACGAAAATATTCACGATTAGACAGTTCACAAGTAATTTTCAGCCGTTTGAAAGAACATTTTCACTTGATCCACCACTTCATCAACTTCTTTCTGATCATAGTTGTCATTTTCGTCGAACTCAATACACCTAAAAGCAAATTACAGTTTAACTTCAAAGACAAAAATGTTAATCTTTAGCACGTCAAGGATTTTGTCAAAGGAAATTAAGGATTTCTAATGCATTCAAGTTTTGTGTATCAACCATTTTTCTTCGAAGGGTTTTTGCTGTTTCTCAATAAAATGTTGTAATGCAAATGATGTCTTTTCATCTGTAATTCAAAAGTTATTCTTTATTGTACATTTCTAGCGTGCCTATGAAGGCAGGACAAAGCTGCAATTGTCATCGGCTTATTTTGATAAACGTGCATTCCATACTTTTGTCTTCAAAAGATAATGGTATGTAAAAGAAAAAAGAATTAAATCAACAAAAATGCGTAAAGAATAACAAAATAACGAACAATTACCCAAGCTATGAACACGGACTCAAAGAGGAAAAAGGAAAAAATTGCGATTAACTAGATTTGGATTATTTCAAATTGGAATGTTGGATATATCGACAATACCAAACACTCCTGCTTGAACAGGAACACCGAACGAACATCTTTTGGTCAGACCTATGATGGCAACTTCTTTCAGAACACTCGTGGGTGTCATTGAAAATAGGAGCTGATATGAGTTGGAAGCTAAAGGCATTCAAAGATAGTAAGATATTTGGCCATTACAGCAAAACATTAACGTATTCGATTGTGGTGGCCATCAATATTGGAGTTACTGTAAATTAAGTACGCACAACATTGCTGTTGTGTGGGAATTACAACTATGCGAATTCCAATTGTTATGTGGTTGTTTCAAGAATGTTAAATAGCTCACAGCGAAATTGGCGACAACTCAAAGCAACAAAACGCAATGTGCAGCGACGTGCAGTTTCTCATGTGAAAAATCGTGAACACACTGTTTTTTGCGCAAAAGTACCTGTACATTGATATGAAAAAGCGATTAATAGTTGGAATACCTTTTTTTGAACAAATGCAGAGAGAAGGAATGACAGGCTTTGAGAATTTTTGTCACAAAATGCAATAAGAATGTGAAACCAGTGATGGGCATATAGGGGCGTCAAACCAAGATCACTAGAGGTGTTCGCATTTGATGTGGCCTTGAGAATGTGGAGAATGTAACGCATTAATCTATTTGGTAACAAATTGCAAAATTTTCGCCTAGGTACCGCACCATGTAATAATATCCTTGGCAGCATCCACTCTCCTTCGTGCCTTTTCGTGAATAACCAAACTTCGCATTTCATCATCAGAAAGATTCGGGTTTTTTTTCAACCACTTTTTCTTGAGATCTTCTTCTTCTTGAACTCGCAGACTTTCACCGAAAACCGCTTGCAATTTTTCTGACATTGTATGTTTAACAGCTAACCAAATGCATACTGCCACTGGAATTTGCCTAGTCTGGTCGTACACTGGAACGCCTTCCATCTGAAATTTGGCAAACTCTTGGAGCAGCCCAATGAAGGCTCGTCTGTATTCTGATTGTGAGCAAATGATAGGTTTTTGAAGAAATGTTTGCAGCAAACCTGGTAGCGGGGAACGAATTTCGGCGAGTCTTTCAACGGTGTAAAAACGTTTGTAATCGGGATTGCGTTTTGACAGCTCGCAGCGTTTCTTATCAAAGAGTTTTTCATAATATCGACGTTTACTATCCGTTGTTTCTGAGGGAGACTTCATTTCAATCCAAATGTAGTTGAACATCAGAATAGCTGAGTCGGCTTTACCGTTGATTGTCAAGATGATAGCGTCACCAGGTGAGATTGCCGCTTTATCACGAAACAAAGCAACTAAAGTACGCAAAAGCTGATTACCACTCGTCAAGTTTCCAATTTCACATTTCTTCCATACGAAGTTATCAAAGTGAATCACTTCACCGCGATTGTATTTCCTGCGCCTCAGAACATAGTTCAGTTTTTCTCGAAAATCGCCTTTAAAATCTTTGTAAATAATAACTTCTGGATGCTCTAAATGTTCTGGAAACTCTACGGCATGTGAAAGATATATTAGAAGTCTATCCAGTTTTCCACGTTCTTCTTCATTTCTTGTCATTGCATACAATGACAAAATACAGTATACAAATAACAAAACTCACAACCTGCCCAAGAGACACAAGCCTGGCATAAAGAATTGCAAGGTCAAGGGTGGCTCGCATCAATTTAACCATGCTAGTGGTTTCGAAATCGACAATTTAAGATGTTTGCTTGCTTGTGCTATAACACGTCGTAGAATTTGAATGTTAGGAGGCTTTGCAACAAAATAGCAACACAAAAAGCGCTTTCTTTTCACAATTACGCTGTTCCAGCAAAGCTAATTCGCGAATTCAAACCAAAATTTCGTTTTGAACTAAACACTCGTTCATTCTTGATTGCACACTTTCTTTGTGAACAAGGCAAACTTTCCATGAGGTAAGGATGAGGTAAGGTTTACTTTAAATAACGTTCAAACACAGCGTCATAATGTACACTACCAGGATTGCTTCTTGATTTATGAATTGCTCTGATAAAATCGCTGGAAGGTATTCGATCGGCTAGTTACTGTACTGTAGTGAACACTAGATACGTATTGGGGCATATGTTTTCTGTGACTGTTTCAAAATCAGCATGTTTAATGGTTATAGCAATAACTGCCTGCAAGATATAATAAACTTCCATCATGGCTTAGTATCTATCTATAATCTATAAAAATCAAAGTAAAAATTTAAGTTGAGTAACGATGGAAGGATTATAGAAAGATTTTTTTCGGGTATCCATGGTGTGGAAAATTGCGTCGGTCACACTGCACCTCTGCACCATACCGACCCGATATATGGCATATCTAACTACGGAACTGTTCTTACACTTTCATCCGTTTCTTAATTCTTCTAAAATCTACTACATAAACAGTTGTACAAATACTTAGAGTCTAACGATCTGCCTTTCAATCGACATTACGGGTTTCCACAAGCACCACTCTACCACTTCGAATCTGCTTGGAGTGTCTCACAGACTGCGGTTATACATCAGATAACGGTTATTCATCACGCGTGGTGTTCCTGGATATTTCCAAAGCATTTAACAAAGTTGTTCATTTCGGCCTCCTTTTCAAGCTGCAACAGTTAGGTGTAAGCTGATCGTTTTTGAACTTAATGGAATCTTACCTACTAGGCAGATCCCAGTTTGTACAAATGTCAGATTCCAAGTCTGATATATTGCATACGAATAGTGAAGTTCCGCAAGTATCCGTTCTTGGTCCCTTGCTTTTTCTGGTGTATGTAAATGACATTTCAAAAAATATAAAATCTTTTATTTCCCTCTCTGCTGACGACACCGTTCTATTTTACTCCTGAAAACGCCCCTACAATCTACATNGCGTTTTGTCAAGTTATTTGAAAAGTTTGCAATCTTGAGCTGGCCTATGGAGCATCAGTTTCAATGCATCTGAAACCCAAGTCCTTACCTATCTTTCAATGTTTCTCATCATCCATCTCTCCAGTTAGCTAACCATCTGTTATTCGAAGTAGGCTCTCACAAACATCTTGGTCTTATTTTGCATCGTTTCTTATCTTGGCATACACACGTACTATAATCGTATCACAAGGCTATCACCAGACTGAACGTTCCTAAAAAATTTAGATTGCCTTTTCCAAGGTACGCAGTCCTGAATTTTTACCGTACCTATATTCTACCTCCATTTGATTACGGTGATGTTAGTTACAACAGTACATCCACTGCCGGCACTTTTCGTTTGGAAAACGTACAAACATCAGTTGCTAAACTTATAATAGTTTGTATGCAAACCACTTGGCACTCGAAAATCCTGGAAGAACCGTCGATATCACTTCTGCACCTTTGTCGAAACTGCCACATTTTATCTGCTCTGCACAAATTTGTTCTTGGACCATGTCCTACGTTTTTAGCCAATCTAACCCCTAACCACTTCCGAGACCTAAGATAACACTTTCTTCGTCATGGTATGAAATGTTTGACATCCGTCATGTCGAACGCATTTGTTCATAGTTGGTTATTCCTGAAAGCTACAAGACTGTGGAATTCCTTACACATGTCTGTCAAATCATTAGGACCAATTCCTTTTTTTGTTCCAAAGTGACTGTTTTAATCTGTGGAAAGTCGCATCAAGCACTGCATCTCTGTGGCGTGAACCGCGAGCCACGTCCTGCCTGGCTGTGGATGCTTCGCTTACGTCACGGTCCACTGAACCCAGACTATAAACACCATCGCTTGGGTTTGTGTGGCCTTTCCATGACTGAGACTCATGTTTTTTTCTACATAGAATGCGAGCAGAAAGATTCGTCAGGTTTTGTTAAATTCTATGAGAAACATTATTTTGAAAGACCAGATGTTCACGTTATCTCAACTAAACCCACTCAGTCAAGTTTGCATGGAATCGCAAACTCTTGTTTGGCCCCGATAAACTGAAACGCTGTTTCGCATTGCAGTTATATGATGCGGTTTGTAACTTTCTTTCAATAGCTTTGGCGTAGTTGCATTGATTCGTGTTTCGTGCGTCGGGAGGCTAACATTTCTTTATGAACGTTCGATTATCAAACTAATTTTTGCCTCTTCATGTAACATCTTTTTGCGTCTTTATTCATAGCATTTTGCCATCACAGTAAGGTACCAGCAGATGGCATTCAAGGCTCTGACCTGTCGTCGTTTACCGCAAAATAAAATAATTATATAAATAAACGGTAACTCGCTGCTGGTAACGTTAGTGTCTCATTTGAGGATGCCGTTTCTCGGAGTTATAATCGCATAAATTATTTGCTTTCAAGGTATGATCCTTTTCGAGTTGTACCATTTTCATGCAGAGGAAGTGCGGCAAACATGGGTAACTTTGTCATTGTTAGTCCTGAATATTGTCATGTCAGATAATGCGCAGAAGACCAGTTAACGTGGCGTTATTTAGCAGCATTCTGCCACTGCACTCTAATATAAAGTGCTGATT
>JGI24159J19872_10009031_pt1 | contig 13064 bp, 7 predicted proteins | sample Ectturendosymbi4_FD_19872 | JGI IMG/M metagenome (IMG submission 19872) | reverse complement strand
ATGGACTTCGTGTCTGCTATAAACAAATAAATTAAATGAAATTATCGTTGGAAAGCACAGCGCGTATTCATGCCAAGAGAGAACCACCCGCAAGCGCACAGGCTGCAGCACGTCTGGTGACAGGCAAGCAAACGGCTGCCTGGTCTCCGCTCAGAGCGCAGCGAACATCAATCACGTTTAGTCCAAGCGCGTAATTTGCACGGTCGGAATGACAAATACCAGCAGCGCATTGGAACCGCGACTTAAAAACGACTTTATAAATAGATGGATCGTTCGCATCATCGCAACCTCTGTCGCAAACGCCACGCAAATTGCGGGGTTTACCGGCGAAGCCCGCTCGCGAGGACGTCTTTTTTTCCGCGATGTATGACAAGTCAAGGTGGCCAATGCAGCCACGCAGACACAAGTTGAGTTGCAATCGCGATCACGATCACTTCTCCCAGTTCCCACGCGGGGAGACCACCATGTCTGCTACTCGGACCGCTGACGAACGAACAACGCTGCATAATGCAATGATTCGATGCAGTGGTATCGTAAAGTACCGGTGAGTTTAACTGGCAAGGGCACCGGTATCGATATCGAAACAATCAAACCTGGGCTATTTGGAGCCAATGCAGGTATTTGTTTTCACCGATATAATCATCATCAATCGCTTACAGAACCTTCAATTGCTTTCAGTATCCGACTGCACTTATACAATACACCTGCACAAATGGATTTTATTCATACACATGTCTGCTGCCTGTACAGATTCTCTTGATATCACTGCGTACGCATGTCGACGCTACACAGTCATAGTCGTCTGACTAATACCGGAAGCTATTGACACGTTGTCAAATGCAACTATATAAGGACTTCGGCATATTCGCTTGTGGCCGGTGAGACTGAAAATAGATTTTCCTTGCTCTAATGCCGCATTGCTCAATCTCCAAATTTACCTACACTTACGATAACAACCTCAGTGAAAACTCCTTCAAACGTAATGGTATTTGTTGCTAACTGCTTGAAATTCTCCGTTCGCCGAAACACCCCACATGAATAAAAGTTCATTAACCCACTGACACGCCATGAATAAGGTCAATAACGTGCGAACTCGGTAACTTAAAACTATCACAAATGCTGTCATCAGACATGGGGTTACATGAGCAAATCTAATCGCCTTAACCAAATCTAAAGCGTTCGCTGTTGTAATTCTTTGGCATTTAAGACGATATAATATCTTGGTACGAAATGCAACGACACTGCGCGCATTTTATTTCGTTTTTCTGCTTTATATTGTGAAGCAAAAGCAATCGCATTTTCGGTAATCACGATCTACTGCGCAGATATAGGTGAAACTGATTTGTTGTAATACGTGAAATACGTAACACGTGAAACTGATAACAAACAAATTATTTTTTTGTTTAAAGCAGTGGTTCTTAGCCGGGAAAGGCTTCCCCTGGGTGGCGTCAATAAATTTCCAAAGGGCGAACTCTTACGCGTTCTAAAACATGGAAAGTTTGATCAATAAATTTACCAATTCAAATATATTTGTTTTTACAATTTATATGATGTCAGGGGGGCTTGAAACAAAGGATGGGTAATTAAGGGGGCGTGGTAGAGAAAAGGTTAAGAACCATTGGTTTAAAGGCTTTGTCAGTGGATTTAAACAACTCCGCAATGTAGCTTAAAATCAGGTTGCAAAATATCAAACTGTCCTTCTTTCAGCAGGACTATCGCTGACACATTCTATTGTAAACAGGTAAACAAAACATACATTCTATCCTAAGTGCTTAAATCCACCATCGCATAGGTCCTCATCAAATTGTCTTTGGCGAAGATTCTTACGTGACAGATATCAGGATTCCGCAAAAAAAACAACAAAAGAGCAGGGTGAAATTACAAGCACAACAAACAACACCATGTACAGAACTTCTAGCGATCTGTTAGCGGCATGTTGTTGATTCGGGAGCGTATTCTGCGCCAAACGCCAGGTGCAGTTATTTTTTGTTAAGCTGACACAAGCAATTAGCCGTGCGCCTGATGGACAAAAAGCGAATTCTGATTAAGGGTTTTACTGAGCTTGAAATAGCATTCCCTACTTGCTGTCCAGAAACGAAACATTGCGATTGCATCCGTACATTACCGACATGTTTTCATCAGCATCCGCTGACACCTGTTCCACCTGTGTCATTGTACGCAAACACGGCATGGGTTCAGACTGGGATCTCTCACTTTTTGCTAGTACGACGAATGGGAAACTGTTTATCATATGATAATGAGCAATGGCAGTAAAACTGGTATAGTTCGTCCCTGACTGTTAAAATAGAAAAAATAGCAGTTTTTTTTTAAGTCGTTCCCTGTTTCTGTAGTTTACCCACCTCAATAATCTTTGAACCACGCTAAAATGGTCATATATTACTTAATTTTAGCTGCACATGAATGCTTTAAAGCCGTGGCTCTTAAGAGGTCCCGAGTGAAAAATCTGGGGGTCCCCGGAAGGAGTGTTTACTTCTAGCCCTCAGATACGCAAACAAAAAAGACCACCATTTTGACTAATGACATGACGCAGACGAGGGGTCTCCAAGGCAAAGTATTTTTATGAATAGAGGTCCCCGGGGTCAAAAAGGTTGAGAACCACTGATCTAAAGTGAATGCATCAAAAGTGAATGCAAAACCGCAGTCAAATTCCACCTGACGAAACGCGACAGTGCCCTGTGGAAAATTTCCTATCTTAACACAAACAAATTAATGGAAGCAAACGTGTACGATCGACGCGCAAGCATAACAAATATGCGATCGACGATAGTTTTTTTTAAATCCCGAGCAATGGAGCAAACATCAAAGGGGTCATGCGGCTTTTACACTAAACACACAGATCGAAACCTCGAATTGTCAGGTATTATAGTTTGGCGTCCAAGGTGTTAGTACTGGGCTGAGCTGATATGAGGCTGTAAGCTCAAAAGTCAACAGCAGCACCGATGAAGAAGTTCTTTATGCGATCAGTACGCCGCCAGCAGACACTGCGCCATGTAGTAGACAAAACGGAATTAAATCTGCTTTACTCAGCAAAACGAATGACTTAAATCGATTTGCAATCAGCAAACACATTTATGGCATTATCTTAAGAGCGCAGTGTCTTCTATTTGTAAAATGGCGCTTTTTGATGGCGTGACAACGGTAATTGGTGATGTTGCACCTTGTTTTAAATAGTTTCCCCATTCAAGCTTCCTCGGCAGCTAAAAACATCTAAAGAAGATCACCTTTTTTCTGTATCACCACTGTTCACTTTACTTCGAAAAAGTCTGATCAAACGTGGAATGGGATAAAAACAATAGAGAAATGAAAACATAGGAGTATGGAAGAACAGCAAATAGCTACAAAAGCTCTGGAGAAAACATACAAACTTGCCTTTGTCTGAAGACACACCGAAATAGGTTGGCCAAGCGTCGTCGAAAAATTTCAGATCCGGCAAAAATTAAAACAGTTTCAACAAAACAGCACAAATATTGTCGGTAAAAGTTGGATAACTTGGCAGTCGAAGATAGGAAAAGCAAAAATAAACACAAGCATTTTTCACAAAAAAGGTTCGTTTTGAATATGCCGGGTAAACTTGCAATATGCCACCCTTAGGCAACATCTGGGGAAAATGTGTCTACACTACGATAGGAGGCGTTAAAAATACGTGTTCATGCAAAGCCACAAGCAACATTAATTTTTGTCAGCGTTGGGAACTTATGTTCATTTTGTCAACAACCAAGATTCGACAGGCTCACACTTTGCATTCACAGCGGGCTCACGCGCAAAATGATGTGCCAACAGCGGCGTTTCCTCACTATTATCGTCGCAAACACTCAACTTGGGAAGAATTTTCAGTGTTTGTGCAATTTCCTTGACGCCCAAGCTGCAGTCGTGAAAAGGAGACGCGCAAAAACAACCCCGCTGATCATTGTTTACCGGTTGCGGTGCAAACACGACTGCGAAGGTACAGGCTATAGCCAATTGAAACGAACCGCGAACTTCCGAGCCCGAAAAAACAAAAGCGCAGAACCGCTGAAGCATAACGGCAGTCGACAGCCGTGCTAAAGCCCTTGAGCTGCGGGGTATCGCTTGGCGGAGTTGAAAGCAACACAAACGGTTCGCAGGCGAACTTGGTACACGTCTCTCCTCGACAATTAACGTGAAAGGGTAAGTGCACGCAGGTTACGCCCACTGTACCTGCGAAAGGTTCGCCGGGGTGCAAATGGCAACAGTGGGGAGTCTTTGCTTGAAGCTGGGATGCAATGGCAGAGGAAACCATTGCATCGCCAGAGCTATTCGTCTAGCTGGAAACGAAGACCCGCTTACGAGCTTTTACCGCAAACCAGAGAGATTTTTCTTAAGCCCAGGAGTCAATGTCACGTTGCACGCGTCGACAAGAGACAAGCATTGGTTTGTAAAGCGATTTAGCAAACCAACCTCAGCCACACTGCGGCAAGCGGCTTCCTGCTACGAATTCTTTTGGTCTATTGAGAATAAACAGCAAGGAAAACGCTATAATACGGACAGATGACAGGCATGGCTTCACGCCAAGTAAGTTCTCACAAGCCTGTAGCCCGTCCAATCAAGGCCTCCTGTTTATCTATTGTCGGAGGCTTTGGCCATATGCGCTATCTCATACACTGAATGTAAATTCAGGGATAGGCGTGTACAAAAGCGAGCAAAGTGTGATTGTTTCGTCATAAAATAGTTCCACTAAGTAAATTTCCGCTATCAAAAAATCAGTCCCGTCGCCACGGGGGGGCTTTGGTGGGCTTAGCCCCCCCAAACAAACCTCCAAGCCCCCCAAATTGAAACGTGCAACACTATAAATAAGTGGAGTTTTGATTAATTTTATAATCTCAAGACCCCCCAAACAAAGGGAAAACCTCTCCGCAGAACTGCAAATCCTCCCTATTGCAAACTTTCTGGCGACGGTTCTGCAAAAATGCTTTGTGAAGTTGCGAGTCATGTAAAAATTTGGCAGGTTTCGATATTCATATGAACAGATAAACATTTGCTGTCAAACCTACTAGTAGGTGGAAACGCAACAATTAGCAATGCAACGCAACCATACTTTACTATTTTCCTCGTTGCACACGAAATCGACCTTACCTTGCAGGATGTCTTTTGTTTAACCGACGCTTAGGCCAGGCTGCTACGCAGCTTCGGGTAACTAGCTGCACTGATCGCATTTCAGCTGTTGCTTGACAAGCGCTGTTGGCGGTTCACCTGAAGTTCACGAGCACTGTTAAGGAATGGACGGTTCGCCGACCAAACCGCACAGGGCGATCGATCGCTTCGACAACGTTCACATTTCAAGATCTTAAACACAAAGCTTCTCGTCTTTGAATCAGTGCAGTGAGCCCTCCAACAATGCTGGCTACTGCACTGAGCGAGTTTGCCAAATGAACTCGCCAAGTGGACGAGCGAATGGGACACTCGCTCGCACGTTGTTTACTTCTTGAAGTGCTGATCTTCGTCGAAACGAGTTGTTTTCTATCTCGTAACAGCGCCTCCTCGGTTTCGCCAAAAAACAATCCTCCCTTTTTTCGTTCGTGGGTAAAACAGTTTTTGCGAAAGCAGAAGACGAGCGCAGGTTAAAAAACAAATCACTTGGGAAGGCACCAGATGTTTTGAAGAAAAACCATGCGACAAACCATGTGACACGTCGGTTCGCATTTCTGGTCTAGTTTTGGGGACGTTTGGGAAAAACCAAGAACATTTTCATCCGACCAAAGTACAGGGGCGCATCAAGCTACTAAGGTTAGGGGGGTGTTTTCAGTAATATTTGGTAGTCATGTCTCATTACGGGTTAAAACTACTGTAAGAGAGAGTGATGGAGTCTCGAGACTTGGTCTCGATCTCGAGACGAGTCTCGAGACCCATTTTTGCGAGTCTTGGTCTCGAAGGCTACAGGTCTCGTGACTTCGAATGTTGCAAAGAAATGATATAGTAAAGTNTCTATAATTCAACGATTTTTTGTTTGTTGTATTTGCAGGTAAGNAACAACCAAAACAGTTCGAAAAATTCCANAAATTGGAAAAAATTCAACTTAGAAGTGATGACGGCATTTTTTTTNAAATTTCGGTAAAATGCACAAATTTTGAAGTCTCGAGTCTCGGTCTCGAAGTTCAGGTCTCGGTCTCGGGATTTTTGATGAAGTCTCGGTCTCGAAGTTTTAACCAGGCCTCGGTCTCGAAGGTTACGGTTTCGACTGCATCACTGAGAGAGATGAAGTATACTTCACAACACTGCTGTGACAAAACATTGGACGGCAAAATGGCCTTAAATGCGAATGCTGTTTTGCGAATTGTTCAAAATCATGATGAATATATTTACTTTCGTAGGTTTTAGAGGGGCGATCGCCCCAATCGCCCTCCCTGGATCCGCCCCTGCCAAGGTGGTGATTTTGCTCGGATTGTTTCTCTTTGATAGTGTTGACTGTTGAATGGAATATGCCCAGCATCCACAGGTTAACTTGACAAGACGACTTTGACAATCTCCTGTAATACGCTCAAATTCAGAAGGCAACAAACCATTTCACGATCTTTCTGAAATGCGCACGCAAAAAAGCACGTAACATTGTCGATCATTCGAGAACGTTACCGGGAATACACTCTAACAACACGTAGAAAGCAAGGAAGTAACGACTTGGATGCGACAGTACGGCTGTCGTTTTTTTTCCCGAGGTAAACGTTTGCGGTGTTGCTAACCGGAACACATACGCGCCGCGAGAAGATAGGGGGAACCGTCGCTACGGAGACAAGGCAAATCGAGAACAGCAAAGCGGTAGGAATTTTTTTCACCANACGCTTATTCAGATAAAACTTTTTAACGGTCGCATTCNTCATTAAGGTGCTTCAACTGTGACTTCAGCGTCGTGGAATTTGCGTGTAGTGCGAAAACCACGCCGACAGCCCCACAAAGGAGAACCCAGTTCCTGTTTCCCAAAGGACAAAGTTTCTAACTTTGTTCAAACAGAGTCGTTAAAAAAAAAGCAGACGAAACGTATCTTTCTATTGATTGGAAGATTACCCATGTCACGTCCAAATTTGTGAAGGAACTGAGGACACTTAACCTGAGACTACAAATGATGAAGGGAGTGAAATCAACAAAAGTAGTTTCAGGAACATGTTATTTTTCTATAGAATGCAAGAGATTACAAAACAAGTAGCAATCGCAAAAACCCAACAACAATCCCATCACCCGATTGGGAAGTTCAAAATTTCGGGAAACACTTCGCGCCTCGGATTAGCTCCAAGGCAATGCTTTTAGTTTTAGTGACCAGATGCATTAGTTTACGCATTACACGTTGTCTGAAACGTCTCCTTATTGGTTAAAAAATACTACAAGAAGCGATTAAATATAATGTTTAAAAAACGGTAAAATCGTGATGTGAAACGAAAACGAATTTGAAAACGTTCATACATGCATTTTCGAAAAAACGCCCTATTAATTAACTCAGGTTTACATCAAGCAGTCAAATATTATTGATCTCAATATTAATTCCCAGTATGAAAAATGCTAGATCGCTAGTTTCCAAAATCGTTCAGTTCAATATGCTGTTCTTGGCATTTTGTATATTGCATGACCACCTTGGTAAAGCTGAACAGAGTATCCTACAGACATCTGACTTCATCAAATTGGTGAAACGCTCTATGAACTATACATGGAGAAACATTCGCGACACCTTTTCATCAGTGTAGTAGTTTTCAGGCAAACCTACAACGACGGTAAATTGATCAGATGTTTTACAACTTAAACCTGGAAACTGTCAAAAGCAAACAGCAAAAATACGCAGTTTAGAAAACGTGACTATAGGAACCTACCACTCGCTCAGTGTAAAGGTATTATCGACTGACTCGGCACCTTCGAGAAGAAACTTAAGAAAATTATTGGTAGGCCACATTACACTTTTGAAGCTAGCAAAAACGTCTGGCCTTGCGATCCTCGGTGTTTCCTTTGTATGTTCAATGCAAACGTTCAAATGTTCCAATCAGCCTCGAGAAATGCATGCGTTTTATGGATCCATACAACGTGGGAATCTCACACAACGGTGCTCACTGCTCATGCTGGGTCACCATGCAGTGGCGCAGCCAGAATAAGACCGAAGATGCCATGCCCCCACGAAACAAATTTGTTAAAATTTGACTGATAGAAAATAAACGGAAGGAACAGTCGGACTTGAGACGACGTCAGTGACGGACAACTTAATTCACTGGCCCCTCCCGAACAAAATTCTTGGCTGCGCTACTGTCACTATGGACACAATAAACATCAAGCATTAGATTGCAAAGCTCCGAATTTGATTTAATCTGTGATGTTAATGAGACAGTGACCTGCTGCAAACGGGCAGCTTTGCTGCTGGTGCGTACACAATATTGTGGATTTATAGAACATTCCGCCTGTCGTGCATTTTTTTGCTAAGTTTTTCGCTTCCAACAGGAGCTTATACGATCCAAAGAGGCATTCTTCACAAACTCACATCCTGTCGTATGAGCATGACTTCCACAGGCAGAACNCCATCCTCGTTTCTAAACGAAATTTCACATTCACAACAGGCAGGAACGCANGTAGCAACACCACCGTTTGGTTTGATTCCAAGATAGCTGCATCAAAACCTGAGTGAAGACTTCTAAAGCGCTTGGGCAACGACCGCATTCGAGAACAGACGAATTCTGCAACGTCGCAACTCGAATCTACTGATCCAAATAAAACTACAGTATTTTAAACTATCTTAACGAAAAAACAGTTTTTTGTTTTTGCTGTGGGCAGCTGACTACCCAACCCTGCTACAGCTGAACGGCTTTGAACCTAACCCGAAACGCAATCAGTGACACGCTCTCAGCATGAAAGGCTGCTACTGTCCACGGCTAGTTGCGGTGACGTATTGCCGTTGACAATTAGTCACGTGACTTAAGTTAAATGCGAACTGACTCGAACGTCAGTGGCCATCGCCGACGCACGTAAATGACGTCGTCGCAATACTTGAACCAAACATCGGCTGAATGCTGCCGTTTCCGAAGACCGTAGTAGGTTGTCCGCGTTTTGAGCAGCCACCTGGTTATACCTCAAATACTGCAGCTTTGCTTGGCGTAGAGCAGGAACAAGAGGAAAAGCCAAGCTTGCCTGGATATCAAGGTACACTCATTCGTTTACAAAAATAGCTTGAAGACCGATACGCAAATATTGTGTTTTTTGTGCTTCATATAACTTTCATTGCTACTTTTTATTTTGCTGTAGCATAGTTAGCCATTTGTTTGATTTAACTTTCTTTTTTTGTCGAATAAATCGAAGAGGGAAAATACCAATTGCCACGCTTTGACCGTAAAACAACAGAACTATTCTGCGATTTGAATCTAAATAGAGCAATGAAGGCATTGGTGTATTACATGCTTTTCTCCTAAAGTTCCTCACGGGAGTGTAGTGCTAAAAGAAGTGAGTGAACACTGATTTTGCGAGAAATCATTCTTAGGTACAATCAAGATAGTCCAACATTTTTTTGATGAGAATTGAAAAAATACAACAAAACCAGTAATGCATGGACGTGCCATCAAAAAGTTGGGCAACGTCGATCCAATCATACAAGTGGACAATGACGCCCTCTCTCCGTGCCGCTGAACCGTGCCACTGCTACTCTGTTTCCATTTGTGAAACTGTCGAAACCTTTGCTGTTTGGCGTTCACAAGTGCAAAGAAGTATTTAAGGTGTTTAGTCGTTGAGTTCGCCCTTATCCGCNTAAGTGTTGAAGCTGAAGTGGCGCCGCATCGCCCGGCGGTGGCGCTGTGCCAAGAGTTCTTCAAAACAAGTACAACATGTGCGCGATCAACGGTTTCGCGTTTCTCGCATACGCGAGATAGGTTTGTTTTGCAGTAGTTCAATCATCTGTTTTGAATTTTTGTTTCAGACAGAAAAAGCCAGTCGCTGGGTTAGGTCCACAGATGCGAGACAGCTCAGTCAAACATATTCTTGGCAGCAAATGCCACGAACAGCAAATACGCTTGCTTCGCGCCGAGATCCACCGAAAATAACGGACCGCAGTCTGATTTTATCACTTAACAGCACTTTTACGAAAGGTCTTTTCCAAGAAAGCCGGGCCGGAGGAAACACACAAGCCTGTCCACTTCTGAAATCGCAGCAGGTTTATAAAACTTGTGTTCTTGCGTTTCTCACTAAGAACTGAGGTCGATCACATTTTCTGTCGCGGTCTCATTCGAAATTGGAGAGAAGCTTGCAATTTGATGACGACAATTTGATGACGTTATTCGAGAACATTCGTCGCAAACGCGCGTTTACCCCCCACCTGACCAGGGGAACAGTGAATTAAATAATGACATCTAAGAACTAGAATAAACCTGAAAAAAACGCGGAAAATTTGTTAAAAAATTTTTTCTCTTGCGTTTTGTTTTTCGATGCAGTGTTTTTCAAATGGTGCCAATTTTGTCTTCACGCGATCAGATGTAAACAAATACTTGCAGTTTCAATTGATTGCAAACCGATTGTTTCAAAACTCTTCAAATGGGTGTTGGAAGCGATTACGATCAAACGCCGTTCAATGCTTAAAGCAAAACCATTCGCAACAAGTGTCTCTACATTACACACGTAAGAAATACAGCTTCAAGCTGATATGGATTTTCTCGAAATCTGTGATATGTATCACAATCTCCAAGCCTAAAAGCATTATTTTAACGTTTGCCATGAGCAAAAGGGAGAGATGAACCAACAATAGAAAAGCAAGAAATGTGGCTTTGTGTTATGGACGTTATCGAAAGATCGGCAAACTAGGGTAATCATCCACACGACAGTGCAATACATAGCCTCTCCTTTTCAGGTGTAGTGATGAGGGGAGAATTCACTAACTACCGAGGCATCTGTCTCCTTCGTTTCCATGGAAAAGTATATGTCAAGTGCCTTGAAAAAAGATGCCACAGAATAATTGAACTAAAGCTTGAGGATACTCCGGGCGGTTTTCTTCCTGGCCGAGGGCTACAGACCAAATTGTCACTCTCCAACAAATTTTTGAGAAATCTTGGATGTATGCCAAAGATATCTACGCATGTTTTGACGAACTCGAGAAAGCATACGACCGGGTTCCTCGTGAAAAGCTTTGGGGAGTGCTGCGTAAGTACAGTTGACGGCCGCCTGTTACTGGTCGCCATAGGGGATTGTATTTCCTCTCAGAAGTTTGTGCCCGTGTCGGTGGAGTTATGTCACAACCGTTCACAGTGACGGTTGGACTCCGACAAGGGTGTGTGCTTTCACCACTCTTCTTCATAGTTTATATGAATTGAGTAGACAGTCATTGCCGAGTAGATGAGGGCGTCACTGTTAGAAGCTACAGGATCAACTGTTTGCCAGCAACTGTTTTTTAGAAGACTTAATAAGTCTGGTATTGAAGACCACACTTTTGGGCCAGCAACTGTAAGGAAACATTTTCCTGAAGAAGGGTGAACTCTAGTTAAAAACAGGTTGTTAGAAGTGTTTTTTTTAACAAAACAAAAAATTCTGGTGGAAAAAGAATGAATAGAGCTGACTGTAACAATAAACACCAAAATGGTTTGGAAGTAGTTTGTTGTAATAAGAGTACATGAATTTGCCTAATGGTAAGGTATAAAGTTTGGGAAGGCATAAGATGTTGTGCTGGAAAGATTCTTCCAAAGATGTTTGGTTAGTAGGTCTTATTATTTTTATAGTTTTGTTTTGGAGTTTATGTCTCTCCAGAAACCCAATTTATAACTCTTGAATGCCGAACAGGCTGACTGCTAAACAGTTTATGGTGTCATTGGGATTCTTGACGGATATTACTTACCAGTCACCAGTTGAATATTTTGAACATGCAACCTCAAGGCAAAAATTAAATTATACCACAGCTCGTGGGGAACATTGATGCTTTCCGCTTGAAGCTAAAAAATGTAAAAAAAATGCTTTGACAAAAAATGATGTTTCTTATTTGTTTTCGTGCCGTGAATTGCTTGATAAAAGCAAAGTCCTCTGCTGGTGTCGGACGTTTCCGCTCCTACTTGCACAGATGGGGTATGNCCTCTGCGGCCTGTGANTGTGGCGCAGAAGACCAAACCGTCGACCATGTTGTCCTCTAATGTCCAATCCATCGACCTCCTCATGGACTGCACGGCCTGACGGTTCTTGCCGATGAGACCATCGACTGGTTGCTCAGCACCTGCCCTGAGACGTAGTGCGGCCTAGCAGTGGACAGTAACAACTCGCTCAATTCAGCAGATCAGATGTTGCTCACATTGACACGTGATTCCTTTCACTGGTTGAAAAAAACAGTTCAACAATCCAACAGTAGTAGAAATTGTCAGTCAAACTTTGACTCTTCAGGAAAAACTATGTGAATTACAGGCGGATCCGCACTCGAGGGAGACGACTGAAAGATATAATGATTTTTAAAAAAGTCTGACCTCAGACCGGTATCCAAACCTGAGAAATTTCGCTCTAAATATTCACGCTACGTTTGGAAGCACATACATGTGCGCAGTGGTGATTTTAGGGTTGGGGGGCCCGAGGCAAGACTAAAAAGGGGGCCCTCTGATGACGTCATCATATTCAGCCAACCGTGATAATAACTTTGATTTGCCTAAGATACGGCCACCGAAGGATACATTCCTGAGACTACGGCATAACTGAAATAGCAGAAGAAGAAAATGCAAAAGGGTGTTCATGATACACAACTTTGAAAACACTGAAGTTGGGAAGACAAGTCTGGCAACACATAAAGTTAGGCAATACAAGTTGGCATCGCCCCCACTTCTTTATATTCGCGCCCCATTTCTCTGCATTCACCATCAATAAACTACAAAGTTTACCCCTTTGGAAATTTCACACCTTCCCCCTTGGAAAAAATNCTTGGTAGTTGGTATCGTTAATTTGTTCACATTCATGTCTTTGTGGAATCCATGAAACTATAAAAAAAAAACAATAAGATTTAAAACACTAAATTTGTTTCAAATTTCATCCTTTTAACTGCAAGAACATAGCATACAAAAGCATCTAATTAGAGACTTGTTTTGGAAAGCTTTGAGGCTGGATGAGTCAAGGCTGCC
>JGI24159J19872_10009030_pt1 | contig 13065 bp, 4 predicted proteins | sample Ectturendosymbi4_FD_19872 | JGI IMG/M metagenome (IMG submission 19872) | reverse complement strand
GACAGCAAACTGTCGTAAATCGACCGCTTCGTGGCCTTAAAACAGCGCCGAAATGGCAAGCGAAACGCACAATCAGTCGCGGGACAAATGAGGCGATGCTCAGTGTATGAAGGAAAACATGACTTTGACGTGAACGCCAATCGTCCGTTACATTCAACCCAAATAAGCTTTGCTTCCGTCACAACTAAATGCTTTGGTGAAACGGACGGGTAATGATACGCTGGAGATGCAAGTTACGAAAAAGAACTTTCAGCGATATTGATATATTCTGTCGACCAGCGTCGAGTCTCCGGCACCAATTAATAATTAATTGATCACATTTGCTATTTGGAACCTACTGTGGAAGATACCACGCCGATGCCTAGGGCGGGCGGCATCTTCGACACTTACAAGTAGCGATAACAAACGTCAAGATCACCGCTTCCGACAAGGACTAATCATCTCAAGCGCATGACATTATCTTTCTACAACAACACAGAAAGACAATGGCATCGCAAAAGGCGAACGACTCATCAATTTTTTATCTGTGCGTTTCAAAACACAACCAAAAAACAGCGTAGCGTAATAATTTGGAAAACTTCAATTTGTTTTGTTTCGTTGGCGAAGAGGCGAACCGAGAGGAGCTCGACCGACAAGGAATTTCTGGAACAACCGAGGAGAAAAGAAAACACTCCACATTGAGAGGAGTGGCACAAAGACAAGCTGTATCAACACAGGTCCAAAAAGAGTGAAAATCCATCCTTAATCTAACAGTGCCAGGCAGTACAACTGTGGGAAACAGGCTGGATGGTTTTGAGTTAAATTGATTTTATTAGCGCAGACATAAAACAGTTTGAATGAAAATTAAGATTAAAGCGCTGGGACATCCAAGAAACTGTTAACCAGTTTTGTCCTCTCGTCAGCACCTCTCAACAGTTTCATTATTTTATATCATGGTTTAGAGTTGATGGCCGAATTATTGGTGAATTTATAGGGTTACATTTTTGAAAGGGATTGCAGTCTGCTGAATGATCAACACAGTTGCGCAGTGGTGATGGGTCGCAACCGCTAACTATCCTGGTTTTACCCAGTTCCGTAAGGAGCTGAAATTTTGCCACAAGGAACTAGAGGAATTTGTTTCTAGTGATAATGGTACCTAAACTCATGTTGCTCTGCTTACTAGAATGGTGCAAAAACACGAAAGTCACAGACCACCCGCTGCCCAAGTTGCGTTTAACGCAAATTTGAGTGAGTCATCAAAATGGATAGGTGATGCATCAACAAATTTTTTACTTTTGCATACTGCTATGTGAGCAATCCGGCATTGTCCGGACGAAACAAGACTTAACCACGCGAGCTTTCCGCATTCATCAATTTTCCTCATTGGCTTTTCACAAAGGCGTGTGTTAATATCCGTTTCCACATACCAGACTAAAACTGGCTAAACCGATATAAATCTTAGAAATGATGCCGTGTATGCGAAATATATATATCTTTTTTACGTGAAGGCTTGACGGAAATACATTCATGTCAGTTTTTCCAAACCACGGGATTGCGTTCCGAAAACAAAGTCGGCAAAAAAAAGAGATAAAAGGCTAAAAGTGAGCCTTTAGAAAAATCAATCGCAATAAAGCTTGTTACTTGCATTCACGAATAAACGACATAAATCGTAATTACGATTTGTTTCAAGCTGTTGAACGTGTTGGAATATTAAAAGTAAAACAACAAAATTTTTCGCAATACATATGTTGTCAGTGTGTAAGAGTCAAAAGTTATGGAAAAAAACAGATAAAGTCATCATTAATCCAGAATCTTGAGAAGCAGTGTTCTTAACCAGGGTGAGTCAATAAATATCCAGGGGGGCGCGAGCTCTTAGGCGTTCTACGACATGGAAAGTTTTTGAATGGGAAAGTGTTCCATCTAATTTACTTTAATGTCAGGAGTCTTAAAACAACTAACATCTACTTAGGGGAGGCATGGCAGAGAAAAGGTTAAGAACCACTGCTGCAGAGGAACCAACACCAGCTTGAATAAAACTATTGAACGAAAATGATATAAGCCATCATCCATACAATCTGTCAAGCCATGCAATAAGGTGTGACAAGTAAAACATTTTATTGGTATTGGGTTTAGTAAACTTCGTTATAAGCGAGATTCTTTCACCAAATGATGTAAAGCTTGGTTGAAAAATAAAAACAAACCTTCCATAATTTCATTTGACCACTGCAGAAATTGCAAATTCTTACCAGACTAAATTGAACGTTTTTTGATCGACTCCAAGCTACGAACGCGGGAAACAAGTGAGGTCAAGTGGAAGCTTGATCACCTGCAGCTAGCAAAATGATGAGAGAATGTAACATAATGCAGAGCTGACGTGCTTTTCACAAAGGGTGCCTCAACTCGCAACAAACGAACTATTCTTTTCCGCTGATGGTGAGAGCGAAAACTTCCGCTCTGAGAATACGCGGCAAGGTATTTCTGCATGGGCGATGGTGGTCTGCATAAGAAATGGCACATGTTACCAATACCGGTACAAAATGCGCACAGACGAACGCATGTGCACACTGCAATGATGTAAGAAGTACGCCGTCAACGCCACAAAGCAATGGATATTTCTACGACCAAAAAGACAGCGCAAGTTATCTGCACTTTTCAGGAAAGTTGTTAAAACAACATTTGATAAAATCGCGGGTAACATGAGAACAAAGACGTGGTATATGAATGGTATAATACAAAGTTGGACTTCAATATTCCAATAGAATTATTCATATAGAATGCAGTGTTAAGAAATGAAATTTACGAGTCAATGGTAGGTGCAACTAAGTCAGCCTGTTGTAATACGATGACGGCGAACAACACATTCGACGCCTTTCTATAGATTCTGCTCATGCCTGATAAGCTACCAGTTTAGCCGCTTTCACTGTGTCGTTTTTTCTTTGACTATGCGAATATCTAAACCTGCTGTTGTGTGGCACCTCACAGACCGCAGCTACTAGCAAATGCAGACCTGATAACTTATCCAAGGAAAGCTCAGTAAATGACTCAAATATGATGATATGCGGCAATTTATTATTTACAAAATTGCCTTGTATCACTACGTTGATTAAAAACCCTTGCCGCATTAGTTATGCCTTGCTGCTGAAAATACTAAACAATCCAGACAGAGAAGTCATGCTCACTCACACCAAGCCAGCTTGATCTTGGTGCCAACAACAGGAGCGGTTAACAGAGTTTGAAAAGGTTTTCGTGCTCGGCGAGAAAATACACTTCGCACAAAAGGGCGCCTGTTCCCGCATTCAAAAGACACTGTTTACATTCCTACTAATTACATGCTACCTATTCAACGTGAAATACGGTTGAGTTCGTCTTAAAAGAGCCCATCCCCGTTAGTTGCTTTTTTCACTGCGGTAATAGCGAAGTGAAAGTCTCACATAGACACTCGTACAAGAACGCACACCGCCCACTCCTGGTTGCGCAGACGGCTGAGGCTATAATTACATCAGACTTGGAATGAACTGCTGTTGATGATGATGTAACTGTAACTTGAAGCTCATTTGACACATCAACAATAAAACCAATGTAAAAGCACACGGTTAAGCTAACAACAAAAATCTTATGATTTCAAGCACCCATGATAAGAGAAAAATCTGTACATGACTTTTGACACAGTAATGCTTCGATTTAAATCTAAACATAAACATGTAGTCATTTGACTGAAAGGCACAAACATAATATGATAAAACAAATACTTTCTCCACTTGACAACAATATTTTGCACAGTCAGATTTTGCAACATCACTACAGTTAATGTCATAGGTTAGCCCACACTTCACTCTATATCTGTAACATCCAGAAAATAGTGCCGATGATACTGCCATACATACTAGCAGTCAGATAAAAACATACCTTTTCAGGGCATCATCTTAACCTAAGCACGACAAAGCAAGCCTGATAATAATGTTCCATTACAATCCCTATTGAAAACTTACAAGAGCTCAGCCTTATTTACATTGCAACTTTATGTACATTTCATGATTAGCAAATTTAGTGGCTAACAGTGTGGCAAACTTTAATGCTTCTGTGAATGATTTGAATGGCAAGATGAACAAATTGGTTTTACAGAGAAAAAATAATTCCGTCATCAGAAGCAAGAGATAGCAGATTCATTGCTGTTGATCCACTTTCAAAACCCAAAAAATACCGTTTTATTTTTTAAAGGGACGTATCTTACGTATTTACAAAAAATTAAAATAATATGAAGGCCTTCACAGAGAATGTAGAGATATTCAAAGCAGCCACACATTGTTTTGTTACAGAAAGTGCATTTTCTCCCAATTCATAGCAGTGGTGTATAGAATCATTTGATCAGTCAGTCATAGGTGGGAGTGCTGTTATGAACCTATAAGCACATTTACATAAAGTTAAACATAAAAATACCCAATAAGCAATGTTTCAGAAAATAAATTTGCATGTACTAAATGCTACTGATTACATGGCAACTGGGTTTTTATTTAGTGAACAGAGCATCCACAAAAATTAGTTCAGTTTCAAACTACAAAGTTTTTTTTCGTATCATGCATATATCTGAATAACTATTTTCTACCCTTAAAATAATTTAAGTCATGAGAAAATACCTAAATTATATAAGTAGCAATAGACTTTATGGAAATTTTCATATGTGGGCAAGATTCAAGATTACTGATTTGACTTGCACAACAAGCACATTTATTTCATCTACTTTAATACCATAAACTGTTTTAGACAGTGGTTAAGTTTGTTATCATTCATATCCTGAACATTAGTCTTTGCATTTTTATTACTTGTGAAAACTAAATCCCTGCTGGCTGAATGAACATCTAGTTTTCTAAAGCCAACTGCCACATCAGTTAAAAAATTTAACAAATGCCAGCTCTTTAATATGAGCAGTGCATGCTTTACAGATAGCATACGTACATATTAACAATACAAAATAGCTGTTAGTAAAAAGAAATCGAAGTTCAAAAGTTTTCAGCTATTGGTATTTCTTTTCATTTAAGATAGAATTTTTATTGAGCCAGATGTACCACTACAGTATTACTAGGTGCACAACATGTTTGTATGGTCATATGCTAAGAACTTGACCTCAACTTTAACTCAGATTTTTTAAGGCAACACTGTCCTGTAGCTTTGAATGACTAAAACAAAGGATGAGAACCACAGCTTACTGGCATATGCATTAGTTATAATCTGCTCTTACAGATCTGAAAACATCCACAGAACTTCACAGTTCTATAAATCTGAAGAAGATAAAAATGCTCACACCTGCACAGAACATTTACACACTAACAATTGAACACTAGAGTTTTACAAATGTGAGATAATAAACGAACAACACAGAAAAGGATTGGCATTGCTCCATAGCAACATACTACCTGTCAAAACATGAAAACATCTCTTTGGCTGTTGCTTTTTTGTGGAATGCTTTCAGATTCCCCACCAAGCACTTTATGCTACAAGGATCATGGCTATTAGGTCCACACGGGTCACAAACAACAATACGCACGCACATCTTCATTAAATACAATTAAAAATGCTAATCAAGACTTTAAAATTTTGAGCAAATAAAACTTTGCCAGGAGCTGCAGTTTTCAACTTTCTCTTTCTCAAATATTATGATACCACAAGTGAAACCACTTATTATGATTCATATTCTACATACCTGACTCTCAGCATAGGCATTCTACTGCAGCAACAGGCTGCTTCATGAAAGCACCAACCTATACTTAATGTGATAATTGAATGGTACAAAAATTATGCAAATATGATGCTTATGCCTATTTTATATGTTAGGCCTTGGAAGACTTAGACATACAGCAAAATGCAAATTTTGCAATTGCACAGCAACAGGTGGCAAGATATCAGTTTTTTGTTAGGGCTTCAAAATTCCTTTTGACAAGTTCATACTAGAGTGCAAAGAGTATAAATAATCAATTCAACAATTGTGCAAGACATTATCTTGTACATTCGGCTGCTGTGACAGCCGATGCATGCTTCATGGCTCATCTTGTCTGCTTGTTTATGAAAATGCACCTGCTAGCATTGCTGTAAGATAACTGTCTTGACTTGGTTCGTTGTGCTTTCTAAGTACAAGTTGTCTGCATTTTGTCAACACCTACCGAGGCCAATAAAATCGGTAAAACCCAAACATCTGCCTGATATATTGGTCTATCTCTACTCAAAGCACACAAAAAACAACTTTTTCTGAGCAGATATACCATGCCGTAGTCATAGTTTTGCATGCATTAGCAGAAGGCTTTCTTCACAATAAATGTATCAGCTTCACTGTCAAACTTAAAAAACTTTGTTACATAATCTGGTGCAGCACTTCCAAATCAGTAGGCCACAAAGTATTTCAAAATGTTACAATTTTCCAGTTTTCAACTAGATCTTTTCTTGAAAACCAGCCTATTTTCTATTGATTAGATCTAAGAGGCAAGATCAAGTTTCCATTAACAATAAATTGCATGTGCTGGTAACAATGTTTCTTTCTCACGTCTCAAGATTTTCGGTTGTTGTTTTGTCACGATGTCTCATAGTGGGCTCATCAAAATTTGCTAGTAAAAGTGAGTCACAAGCTTTCTTTAGAAGGTTGGGAAGCAGTGGTCTAGTACATTTCAGAATCAACCCAAGAACGCAGCCACCTTTTCATGTTGAAAAATACTTTCACCAGCATTGCCAGAATGTTCCAAAAGGAAAACACCAATACTAAATGAAAGGAAATTTAACTTTTCATCAAGATTCATGTATTTTATAAAAAGTTAACAACTGTGCCTGCAAAAGTGATCAACAATTGTCACTTAAATCAATCAGCTGAAAAAACTGAGGAAGCTTTGACTGAAATAACCTCAAAATATACAAAAACAAGGAAAATGATAACCATAAGGCATCCCATAAAACAGTGTGGTCGATTGGTCGAACTACTTTTGACCTGAGGGCAATTTTTAAGAATGTTACAACTCACAAACCACTTCCAATAAAATGATGTATGAAACAACAGATGCACAATATTTAAAACTGGTAAAGAAACATAAGGGAGTGCATCATTGCAATTATTACACAATAGCAAATAGCAATTTATTACAAATCTCTATCAGTGGGGTGCCTGTGGTCGTGGCTTCTTCGACACTATCATCCAGTGTTTTGTCTGCCATTTGATTTCTGTTTTTAGATTTGACTTGCTTAATAATAGAAAACGTACTCTCACACAGGTATGTGTTTCCAAACATCAAGTGCATTTTAAGTGCGAAATCTTTCGTTTGGAAAATCTATCTTTGCTTACTAATTTCCAGAAGCTCTCTGCAGTCTCTAACACCATTAGTATTGTACACTTTTATTAAAAGACATTATGCTTGTTCTTATTTAATTTACCTATTACAGCGATGGGTAGTTAATTTGGCTCGAGGGTCACTTTGAAGTCTGCGTTTATCGGATAGATAGACAGATTTATTTGACGCTACTGATTTCACTCCACAAGATGTCTTCAAGACAACAAACGCTGGGGCACTGATAAAAACACAGAGCTTATCCAGAGAGGTAACCCAGTGGAAGGTTAGCAGCAGGCAGTACCTTCTATTTGATCGTAAAATAAACAAGTAAAACAAGATGGTACATAGAAAATGTTTTACTCATCTCTCTTCTGCAAATGCACTTTATCTAGTGCAAGCCATTCAGTGAGACAAATGTAACTTCACACACTTTTCAACAAAATTCAGATTTGAAGATTTTTCCTAATGCTTCCATGTGCCACTAAAAATGCTGTGGCGGGCCTGTAGTTGAACCACACTGTCATTGAAGGTAAGAACCAAAAATGGAGCAAAACATTTCACGTTCGATCAAGACTGCTTTGATCATTGTTGCATTCTCCATAGCCAGTGAACTGCTTCAAATGGGTTTAATCAAAATCAATGCTACTTGTTAATCTATCTTACTAAGAACAAAGTTCTTAAGAATCAAGCAGTGTTTTTTACAAAAATACTTAGGTGTAATTTCTTCCAGCTTGTTTTTCATTCATACACTGTAAATATTGTAGATTTTAAAATTTGTCACAAAGAGTTTTAGGAATTTTATCTTAAAGGTGACCTAAGACATAAAACATTTGACATGAGGTACATATTAATTTAATGATAAAACAATCTCTCAACCAGCATTTCTTAAACTTAGAGTATAATTATCCATGGCGGTAAATTTCTTCATTGTTAGTAAAAATTTATTTATCATCACTCTCATAGCATAAGTACATAAGCAAATTCATAATCATAATGAAGATATTCTACCTAAATCCTTATGCCAGTGTTTTTCAACCAGGGTTCTGTGGAACTGTTTTTTTTCGCTCAAACATTTTGGTCACAAAAACATTTCGGTCATTTGTCGCACAGTTGTATTAAAACTCGCCACAACAGTGTTTTTTAGTCTATATTTTCAGACATTCTGACCGAAATGATTTAATTTTTTTCGGTCATTTTGANAACGTTCCGATGTATGACCGAAAAAAACAGCCGTGGGACCCTTAGGGTTCTTCAAGTGGCTGCCAGGGGTTCTGCCGAAACAGACCGAATGTTCCTGAAATGAAATTCGCAACCATAGTTCTATGCAGTTGTAGCAATGTAGACACTTGGATCATTGCATAGGGTTCCATGAGCAATGCAAACATTTCTGGAAGGTTCAGCTGCAGTAAAAAGGTTGAAAAACACTGCCTTACGCACTCTTTAAAAGATTTTTTGAAAGGCAAAGAAAATCTTAAATTTTACAATGGCAACACTGAATGCTAAGCTAACAATTTAGTGCTGACAAAAACACTTTTCTAGGCTAGACTGGACGAATGCACCTTTTGACTTGGGCTATTGGTAGTATGGTAGTGAGAGGATGTCTAGGTAGGTTGATAAGGTAAAACGCTTTGTTTTAATTAAAATTAAATCTGATCTAATATGTCCAGGATGCTAACACACATTTTAAGCATGTGGCCATTTGCAACATGTTTTGTTTTTCTCAAAAGCTCAAAAAAATAAGTTCAGGTGATTTTGCTATGAGAGTGAAATTCTTGTATGTATGTATTAACAAGCCTTGCATACATTTGCAACATAAAACTTTAGCCACAAATATATTACATTCTTCAAGTTTTTAAAATATAACATCACAAACAAACAATTATTAAATCTTGGATTTATATATCTAATCCACTATGTTCTTCATTTTCCTCAGTTTATTCTGTCATNAAAATTTTTGTAACAGTACCATTTTCTCCACCACAAAANCACATAGCAAATGATCACCCAAAGCATAAGAAACCCTTTCCTTTATAAGTTAAAACCGTCCTGTCAAGACAACAAAACCTGGACAGAATTAAACTTTTTGGCAGACTAACAATACTGCTGTAAACATATCATCATTTGCCATTGCTCTGCATGTGGCAAAAGCTAAAAAGGTACATACAGGGAGACTCCTCTGAAATCTTGCATAATGCAAAGTGTGAAGTTAGGTTTTTGACTAAAGTTTTTATTGGAAACTAGGATAGAATCCGACTCTTGAGCCTTTGATTAGTTTTCTAGTGTTTCTGATTCAAAAGTTATGATCTAAACTAAAAACAACAAATTGATAATTAATTAATTAATTATTTAGGAGATTAATCAATTATTTTGTGGTTTCAGGGCCTTCACTTTTAAACCAGACACACTAGAAAGCTAAGTATAGCCAAGTTTCTAACAAAAACTTGAGTCGAAAAATTCCATCAAGCGGTTGGTGCCGAGGGCCAGGTAACCTGAGCCAAAATGGCCTAAAACCTACCCCACTTACGACATCACTCACAAAAGACCTGAAATCCAAAATGTTCGATTTTTTATTGCAAGCTACTAGACTTGCCATATCTTTTGAGCTTTTGAACAGCTCTCTAGCACAATTGGCAGGCAAGCTATAGTGTTGCGAAGTGATGGTTTTCAAGTGGCTCACAACAGAGATAAGGAATTGTCATATTTTGCGATCCAGATTCAGTCCTGAATTTTTAAATCTCAGTCCAAGTCTAACCATTCTCCAAAAATTTTGAAAAAATTGAAATCCAAGTCTAAAAAATTAACAAAATGCAGCTTTCTGACAAAAAAAATTATGCAATTCTTTTCATTAACTCAGTCCAAATCTGGTCCTGATAATAAATTCATAAAACAATTTACAGTACGGATCAAATCCAAATCTAATAAAATTCATCATGGTCTGGATCCAGTCCAGTGGTCATTTCTGGCTCATGCAGGTCTTATCACTTTGAGAGCCAGCTTACAATATATTCGTACTTCGATTTCGGCCTAAAAAACAGCAGTTGTCGGTTGCCTTACCAATGCCCTAGCTCCTCCGCCGATTGCGCTAGAGAGCTGTTCAAAGGCTCAAACGGATCAGCCAGGGTAAATTTGGACATAAACAGGATTTTGATGTATCAGGCTGTCTTACTACATATGCACGATTAATTTTTCTTCTACATCTTAGTATTTTATTTGAACTTTGAGCTTAGTAAAAAGTGTAAATATGACTTACTGTATGAAATACTTTCAAAACAATGATTCTTCCAAGTAGCCACAAGAATGGTATATTTGGAGAAAAGCTGCAAAAACATTAAGTGTCTAAAGTTACCCTGAGACCAGGTAATTTGGGACACTACCATACTTTTTGGACCATAAGGCACACTTACATCCTTAATTTTCTCAAAACTTGGAAGCTGTTTCCTTTAGTCATTTTTCGGACATAGACCAAAACAATTTTGAAATGACCGAAAAAAATTAAGGTCAGTCAGAATGTTTGAAAATATAGGCTAAAAAATACTGTTATGGTGAGTTTTAATATAACTGTGAAACAAATAACCGAAATGTTTCAGTGACCAAAATGTCTCCGCAAAAAATGACCAAAATGTTTCAGCGAAAAAATAAATCAGCTCAGAAGTGCGCCTAATGTATGAATCTGGTTGTGCTTTTTTACTTAGAACCAATTTTATGTGGTAATCGGTGCTACGTTTTTAATTGCTAGTTTGTTTGATTTTGAAGACTGCCATCAGCCACATGAGAGTTTGTCCACTGTCTTAACAGGAAAGTTCACATGTGTTCAAAATTGCGATTTTTTTGTAAACAGACCATTGTGTTATGTAATAAGCCAACAATTGGGATGAGCATTGCATGTGGTTCCGTGGGCAGCTAGCATACACTTTAATGTTGAAGCATAGATCATATTACTCTGCGAGGCTGCTGCATACAGAGCTGTGTATTACTCCACAAGGCTCCTGACTACATTGATGCACACCCAGGAATAAACTGTTAAAGTGACTATATTGTTTTGTATTTTATGTGTTTACAACTGAACAATGTTGTGAGTTATTGTGAAAGAGTTGAATACAGTTCGACTTATCTGAGTTTTGCTTCATTTAATGCACCTTAAGTATGAAAATAAAACAGCTAGCATTGAATAATTGATACTGTGCTTTATAATCCGATGGGCCTTGTGGCCTGAAAAATATGGTAAATATTTTTTAGAAAAAGGAACTATCAACCTTCAAATATTTTTAAAAAATGTGTTTTCAGAAACCGTATGTGCTTACCAGTCCTTTGATTATTAGAATGTTTCAAAATCATCTATAGAACATAAAAAAACAAACAACAACTTTTATATTATCCCATGTAATCTCATTTGATGCTTGTGTTAAAGTGCTTTAAGACTTTTGTACTAACTGACCAAAATCTTTTATGAAGATGACTGGTGTGTGTCGTTTTGATTCAGAATGTTTCTGAAAGCAGTATATTCCTTAATAATTTTCATTTGGTTGAGGAGAGACGCGCTAGCTAATAGATGAGCATGTAGCAGTACTACTTAACTGACATTCCCATGGCGGTCTTATGTAATGTCATTGTTTCGGAACATGTTGTATTTTACCAAACCAACAAATGTTCATGTTATTTTTTCATTACTGATAAATATCTTTTGTGGGCGGGATGAAATGGCATTGCTGGCTGGATTTAGCCTGCAATCTGTGGTTTAAAAATCCTTGGCTTTGCTGTAGAGGGTTTAAGCACGTTAAATCAACATGCATTGCCATTGGTAATCTGTATGAAAGTCCCAATTATAATTGTACAAACACAGACATGCATCCATTGATTGTACAATTTGTGTAACTCAATGAAGCAAAAATGTTTGGAGTAAACTAATATGGTAATACCAGATATCTGCAATGCTGGGTTAACATCAGAGGATAGCATTTTTCAAGAAGCCAGTAACACCAGTTACATTTGACTTGAAACTTGAACACTGCAGAAAATGCCATGGGCTAGTATGCTGTAGTTTTTTTTGAACTGTGGTCAATTTTATAATTCAAACATGTTAAAATTTTTTCATATCAGATCATGTAATATAACTTGTAAGCTTTGAAGCATCCACCACACTTATACTAGGTATAGGAAACAGGTGGGCAGGGAGTTCTGCAGTCTCACCCAATTTTATCCTTTAACACTTCGGCACCCGGGTGGATTCGGGGATTTTCGGAAACAAAACGCCTAAATGCACATGGCTTTGCGCGGGAACATCTCCGCTCCTGTACTGGTTATGGACCTGGTTGAAGCGACAAAAGTCGCAACAAGTCTTCTAGTCTGCACTCGAAAAAAATTTTTTTGCTTGGGGAGTGCGGTTTTTTTGTGAATGACATCATAATGAAAGGCTTTTAGGCCACCTTGGCCCACTTTGCCTGGCCCTGGGTACTAACCATTAGGTGGTAGTATTTCGCTGAAGTTTTGACTTGAAACTAGCCTACAATCCGAGTCTTTTGATACTTTGGATGACCTGCTATGGTTTCAGGTTCAAAATTTGTAATCTAAACTAGTAAAAATATTTGACTAATTAGCTAATTAGATAATTAATTTGTTTATTTTAGATCGTAACTTTTGAACCAGAAACGCTAGCAAGTCGATCAAAGGCTCGAAAGACTCGTACTCGAGTCTAGTTTCCAATGAAAACTTTAGCGAAACACTTTGGCCTAGCGGTTGGGCCCTAGGCCAGGCAACATGAGCCAAAATGACCCAAAAACTACTT
>JGI24159J19872_10009029_pt1 | contig 13065 bp, 5 predicted proteins | sample Ectturendosymbi4_FD_19872 | JGI IMG/M metagenome (IMG submission 19872) | reverse complement strand
AATGCATTTTTTGCACAGCTAGCCCAAGCTTTTACGTAGATTAATTTTCCCATGTGGAATTGCTGCGAATCTGCAATTTTGAGTAAAGGCCCGACACTCGTCTTCGGCGCGAACGCCGCTTACTGGTGCGTATGGTGCTTACAGGAAATGCGCGGTTACTGCTTTGCCTTCGGACTTTGCACTACTACATATGTTAAGCCGATTTGCAGCGTTTCGTTATGCATGCTCAACAATTTCCAAAATCAACCATGCCACCGGCGCAATCTAACTACAGGGCGGTGCAAAGGTTAATAAAGCATTTCAATCTGCACAAAATCCAATTTTTCCTGTCGCATACAAACACTTTTACCAATGAAACGTTACAGAACGCGACGAAATAAAATCAAATAAAAGCACAAAAACACACAGCAAATTACGTATAATTCCTGTTACAACTTGTCAAGATATAAAAACGTCACAAATAATTTTACCGACCGGTTGCATTCCTTGATGGTTCCATAGTCTAACCACGGCCTACTTAAGATACCTCAAGTAAGCCGTGGTCCAACCTGCGGTGACGTGAATTTTCGAGATATGCTTCAACGAACAAGGGTGCACAAATTCTTAGTTGAAATTGAAAAAAAGTTTATGTTGAACAATTCGTTTACCCGATTCTTGTCGCATGCCTGCCGAGCATAACTTGAACCGTTGTCGTGTTTCAAACCTTTTCAAGAAACATGCTTGCTGGACTTAGTTGGCAAGCAAAAATATCTTACACACTATTACTGAGCTTGTCACTGTAGTGCTGCTAATAGTGATTAATCTGAAGTCTTTGAAGTGTCAATTGTTTTAATGTTGTGAGCCAAAAGTAGACCATAAGTTAACTTGAATTAGCTTCCAAACCATTTTTTGTCTTTGAATCCTTGAGTTGGATTGCATATAGGCCTAGCCCGATGACAGTGGGAATTTGGATTTGAACAAGATTTGGTTTTTGGATTTTGAAATAAAATTTTTGGATCGGATGTGGATTTCAACAACATAAATCCGTTCATCTCTGTAAAAGACTCAAAATGAAAGTAAGAGGTCGACTGCAGATCATGATATGTAAATACTAGGCCTACATGAAACCACGATAATGTATCCAATTTACTGTGCGTTGCTGACCCCCCAGTGAAAAACAAAGACTCAGCTCTGCCACAGTATTAGGTGCACAACCTTACTCTGAAAATTTAGGAGACGCAGTAATGACAAAAATATGCCCCCATATTAATCAAGCAACACTGAAGCAAAAAGCTAATTTTTTTAGGTGCAAACTAATTGGGTTTGTCAACCAGACGTTTGGAGGTTTTGTGAAAATGACTCTGAATCGAGTCTCGAGTCATTGATTGTGACTCGAGTCGAGTCATTCGACAAAAAAACATGACTCGAGTCGAGTCTTCACAACATTGTTTCTCAACGTGAGTCGAGTCACCAAAAATCATGACTCGAGTCACGTTACAACTGCTGGAGAGCAACACAGCTCATTCAACAGTCGAGGGGCAACAATTCGATAACCCTCCGGTTCTTTCGATGTCCTGTCGTGTTTGCACTAAATTGTTGCTTCTTGCTACAATGCCACTTTATCAACAAATAAAATCAACTCAGCTCGCTAAGGTCTGCCCAGGAGCCAATCAAAAATTTTAAAGGGAATATTAAAATTTCTGTAGAAATGCTTGTGATAAAACAGAATGGAATTGTTATTGTGAACAATATCGACACAACTGTGGAAAACATCTTTTTTTCAACGTTTCAGTTTAGTCGTAAGGCATCATCAGAAGCATTACTGGCAAAGGAACAGGACTGTAGGAACAATGATGACTATTGGCTAACGTGTAAGCTGAAACGTTGAATAAAATAATGTTTGCAATATTTGTGGCTGTACTGACCACAATAAGAATTTACATCAACTCCGTGCATTTGCTTGCCAAAAAATGGAATTGATTAAAACGTATTTTCTGCAGTGGTGCAAGATATGGAAATTTTGCAATCCTGATCCAATCAGACATTTTTCATAAACTCCATATCCAATCCATATCCAAAAAGTTAAAATTATGTACTCCGATATACAATCCAAACCGAAAACCGCTGACTCAGTTGGCCATCAGCCAACATATTTGATAGTGTCTATTTTTCCTTATGAGGCAAAAGCCGTGGCGATTTTGCCTCTAGTCGGACACGGTTGGTTAAAGATATCACATGACAAATACGATGCGCAAAGAGACAAGGGCTAGGGTTTAGGAATATAGTTTTGGGTTAAGGTTTACCTACAGTTAACGCAACGCAGACAAGAAGCCACTTACAGCTTGCCAGCACTAAAACCATGGCAACGCTTGTCCATCGAACTAAGCCATTGCAGACGTCGTGGTCAACTAAGCAGGTCATGCGTTCCAAACTTACTACCTGGTAAAAGTGTTCATGGACTGGATTTTGGATGTTTTTTGGATCCGGACTCCTACTGCTTCCAATAGGATCAGAAGTGAGGTATTCTTTGCTGTAGTCGGTTTTCAAGCGAAAGACTTGCAAAATCGCTGACTTCAGGTCATCTGCGCATGCGCAGAGTGATATTACAGGTAGTATTTTCAACCCGGGGTATCCCGAACTCGATACCCAGTTATTCTGGCTATGTTCTACTACAAAAACTCGTTTTTTTCAACAAACCCGGATATTTTGAAAATCCTGGAATTCCTGTTGCAATCAAATATTAGTAATTCTGATAACACTGAAGTTGCAGAGTGGGGCGTGTAGCGGCCGAATTAGCACGTTTGAACTTTCAACTATTATCAAGAGGCGCGAATGCGCGGGTTTTGCTCGCTGACCACCGGACGTTCGTAATTGGTCCGTTTATATTTTCGTTCAATTGACCCATATAGACGGATCGTTACGTCATTTTGCGCATGAAAGGTGTCTATGCGCGTGGTCGCTAAAGCACGCACCTCTTTGTTTGGTAAACACAATACTTACATCATAGTAACGTCTTGATTTTCAGTAAACGTAGTCCTTTCGCTTCTTCTTCTTCATCTTTTGAGCGAGTTTTTCAAATGACTGCTTGGCCACAGTAGATCACGGGGCAGGTGTTGAGTAGCCATTCGATTGTCTCATCGTCCAGAACTGTCAGGCCATGCAGTTTATGAGGTCGATGGATAGGACATTGGAGGACAACGTGGTCGACGGACAACAAGAGTGCGAGAAGTCGATGGAGTTAACAGCTTCCTCCCATCGCTCCTGCTTCTTCTGTTCTAGCCGAGAAGATAGGGCGAAGCGGCTCTATCAGAGTCAGTCTCCACTGGTGCTCGAATGAAGGAGCGATAGAGAGTCTCGCACTCTTTGTCCCAGCATGGCACATAGTTCTTCCGACGGTCACGTGGGATACATTGTTTGGCCGCAGATAGTAGGCTCTCGCAAAAATCCTGGTATGTCCTCTCGATATTTGATATGTCCATAGGTGGCAATCTCTCAACAAATCCACTTGTAAGAAGGCAAAAGCGCTTCCAATCAGCCTTGCGAAAGTTCCAAAGCTTCGATTCTTTTACCGGTCTTTTCGCTAACCTAATTCGAATAACTACCATGTGAGGTAGTTCTTCAACAGTTAGGCTTTAGTGTATTACTAGGTAGTTCATTTACAAGCTGTTATGTGTTACTTCATTTACAAGCTGTACTTCTTTACAGAAGCGATTCGTCCTTTTCAGTTTGCATTAAGTTTCTAAAACTAATTGCTTTTTCTTTAGAAGTGAATTTAACTAGATCTTTTCGGTTTCAAAACGTTAGTAATCAAAGAAAATAAAACGTTTAGAACCACTTCTTATACAACAAGGCTCAACAAGCCCAAAGTGCAATTTGTGCTCCGTTATACAAAAGGAGGTAGTTCAGAACCGAAAGTTTGATGAACCATTTGAAATCAAAGCACAGAATCCATGAAATCCATGCGAGTGGAGACAACAAAAGCATTCCGGCACAGCAAGAGATCCGATCACAAATTGTGAAAAAAGAAATGAGTCTTTTTGATGCTACAAAGACCAGGTAACCTTGAACCACTGTACCACCCTTTACTTAAAGTCACGCCCACATCAATGGAACCAGAGAGGACTTTTTTGGATCGGTTTACTTCGCCCCTAGCTGTTCGGCCAAAGGAAGCTTCCGATGGTTTTCACACCATCGGGGATGTTATGCCTTTGACTGCCTCTGCGCAACACTTTTACCCCCATAGGCCTACTTGGAACAAAACTCAGAAACAGAGTGATTGATGAGATCATGCTTTAATTTTCATGCGTCAGTATTATGAACATGAAAACACCATTAAAAACTGTGTTTAACTTAATTGCGCATTGACCAACCGTAGTAATTTCAAAATGCTATTGCGTTTTTATTGCGCAAAATAACAATTATTTCAAAACCCAAAAAAACTCGGGTTTTCCTGTATTTTTTCTCCGCTACCCGAAACCCGGGTTTTAAAATTTTGCCCCGAATTGGAAATGTTAATTGCAGGTCATGCATTTCGCAAGCGGTAGCTGTTGGTTGAGATGCCAAATAGGCTGAGAACTGATGTTTAGGGTTTAGGTTAGAAAAATAAAAATGATTGACGTCTAAGCGAAAGTCAAAGATTTTTCAGTGCTTAGTTATTTCGAAACTGTCGCTTATTGTGGACTACCTGACGTCTAACAAAATGTTTTTATTTTCGCAACAGACCAAAAAATTACTCGTCAAAATTTATTCCTTTACTTTGAGAGGCAAAATAACTGACATACAGAAGAGGTCAGAAATTTCTGACCTAGTCAGACCTAGTCAGAAATTTCACTTGACACGCAAAATACCTGTCACGCAAAATCCCTGGCTAGGTCAGAAATTTCGCAGAGGTCAGGTCTTCGCTTGACACCGGAGCCGGATTCGATTTGGATTTTGTGTTTGCTGAAAAAACGTTACTGGTTGTTTGCTTGGCTTATATTTAGCCGGAGTCAAGCAGGAGTCGGATTGGTTGTGTCTAGTTGGTACTGGATCCAGGGAAGATTCGGTTTCAAAATTTACAAAAACAGGATTAGATCTGGGCTCAAAAAACTCAGACTCCGAACACCTCTACTACCTAGTAACATTTAGCACAGTTTCTCATTATCGATGTGTGGCCTAGTGCTAATGAGTCGCTTGTGCTTGTGTTGTATACCTGCTAATCCTTCTGGCTTAATATCTTACACACCAGTGTGGTCCAACTACAAGCCCGCGGGCCACATGCGGCCCGCGGATAGAATTTTTACGGGTCGCCAGCTTTCTCAGTACTGTTTGTAATTTCAGTTAGAACAAGCACAACATCTTTTGATAAAAATGTACAACATTCGGCGATAGACTAGACTGTAGAGAGATTCTGGAAATTAGTCAGCAAAGATAGGCTTCCCTAACTGAACGATCTTGCATCGATGTTTGGAGTACAGTTTCTGCCCAGAGGCACAGTTTCTGCCAAATCCAAAACAGAAATCGGATTGCACACGAAGCACTGGACAATAGTCTCAAACTCGCCATAAGAAAAATACTGGGTTTGATGTAGGAACGATAGTGTCAAAGAAGCCTCGACCACAGACATCCCACTGATAGAGATTTGTAATAAATTGCTATTGTGTAATAATTTCAATAACACAGTCTCTCATCTTCCCTTTTCAATTTCAAATCTTGTGAATCTGTTGTTTTACACATCATTTTGTTAGAAGTGGCCAGCAAGTTTTTACGTTTCTGTAAAATGGCCGGCAGGTCAAACCTAGTTGGACCACGCTGTTACACGCTATAACTGAGCTTTGCATTGCTGCTAATAGTGATTACCTAGGTGTCTTCAGTGTATCAATAATTATAATGTGTTTGAACAGGATTTGGATTTTGAAGTTGTCAGTTTTCGGATTTGGATTGGATTTTGAAATACAGTAAAATTGTTTGATCAGATTTGGATTCGAAAATCATGAATCTGTTCATTTCTGCTAGTTTTATATAATAACTTTTTTAAGTATTTGGCTTGCACACACCGTCGACGTGCTGGGGATGATAGGAAAATCACAAGAAAATACAGATATCATGAGGCGTCACGAAGCATGCGCAAGGTGTTGGTTGCTACGCAAAGGCAATACTGAGGAAAAAACAAATACCGAGACAACCAGCAACTACTCCAATTGGTCACCGTCATACAGGAGCGTTTAATAGTGGAGGAACAATGAAAACTTGTAAAAAGCATCAGACCTTCGAAGTGACCGAATAAAAAAATTAACTGAAGATTCGCATCGTTGAATAAAACCATGCAGATAGTTTTTAAACAAGGCGCCAAAGGCCCTGTTGACATAATGGTTCATACTATAGTCGGTGTGTATTTGCTCCGCAATTGGCAAGCATACATTGGCATGCGGAAACAAGTGTTTTAATTGCAGTTGATCACTGAGCAAAGGTGCCTCTTTAGCTTGTTTTCTGCACATTACAGCGATTTCACTTGTCTCTGGATGTCATTGTCATCCTTCATTGTGGCATTGCCATTGATTGATACGCCAAGATAATCGACTTAGTCAAAAAGTTGTGCACGTACACCATTCAGAAAATCATTCGATGGGACAAGTTGCTTATACTTTTTGGGGAAAAAAGAACACCAATTTTTTGTTGCATTTAAAAGCGATTTCTTGTTCAGCAGCATGGTCGCCACAAGTATTCAGAAGACACTGGAGTCCACTAATACTGTAGGGTCAAAAACACATATTTCATCAGCAAACATTAGATGATACATAACCATATTTCCCACGAATTTATTTCAGAAACGTTTTCTAGAAAACCAAAATTCTCAGCTTGTTTGAAAAGTTTTTTTTTTTTGTTAGAAACATATTTCTTCTTCTGTGTAACCAGTTCCGCGAATCGCAAACATTTGCTCATATAAAAACTGTCTATAGAAAGGAATCCTTTCACAGCTAAGAATCGACACTAAGATCTTACATAGTATATAAAGTATTTTGCCTACCAGGTAGGTATAACCAGCTCTTATTCAAATAGAATCAATGAAAACTTGTGTCTAGCACATTCATGTAAAGTTCCGTGGCATGCTTGCCAAGAAAAACAAAGGTGCGGTCATCCGCTAAATGGCAGCAATAAGTCAAATACACGCATGGTCTTGCACTATATTTCAATAGAGTAGTAATGCTCAAAGAGAATATGTTTTCTCATTACTGGTGGAAACAGATTTGTTGTTGCTATCTAGACATGAGTTGCTACCAAACTTTCGACTGCGAAATTAGCTGAACAAGACACCGCATACTATGACACACACGCGTATCAACAAATTCATTACGATCTCATCCGAAACCAAATGTGCATTAGAGGCCATGCTAATATGGTAGAATCTAAGCTGTTACCCGCATTCAGTGTAGGGTGAGATACACATATTGTACAGTAGAATTGAACTAAAATCCAGTGTTTGTCAATTAGCATTTGTTCATTGCCACGCATAAGAAGCAGGGAGTGATACTGTATTTTAGTTTACAGATATAAAGCTGCAAATCCATTACAGTCGATTTTATTTAAGGAGAAATCTGCCAAAGCAAACCATTTCGAACCGAAAGCACTTTTATGGCAAATGTCTGAGGCTGAAATACATCCTCTTGAAATTTAGTCTTAACTTTTTAAACACACCCAGCAAGGACGTCCAAACCATTTTGCACATACCAAAAGGTAACCTTCTGTACTTAGCCAGCAGGAAAATCAGTGCAAAATCAAATCCAACCTCAAAATGGCGTAATTTGTAAAATTGTCTTACCCTGGACCCTTACAAAATCTATCAAACAAGCCAAAGAAAGGTGTTCTAAAAGATCAGTTGTTTTCGCTACAGCTACAATATGGCGCCTTTTATATGAAATTTTACTGTATTAAAAGAGTGGTGTTAGAATTTAACAGGGGATTTAAAGGAAAGCTGCATTGGCCTTATCCTATATCCAGAGGTGGACAGCAGCGAGTTACTTTTTCATTAGGAACAGCTGTAGCGTCGCTAGTTTGTTTCCAAAAGTAACGCAAACAGCAGCGAGCTTCTAATAAAAACATCAAAACATGCTACAACAAATCAAAGTTGCAAAAACCACAATCGTATAAGCTACAAAAAATTCGAGTGTGATGTTTCAAGCAACGAGCATGGTGGTTTCCGACGTCTTTATGCATTTAGTTTGTTTTGACAAGCAATGTTTGCTGGCAGTGCACTGAGATTGCTAAAGCTTAAAAATAAAAAAACACGCAAAGCATTCGTTACTTTTATGAACCCAGCGACATATGTATTAAAATCACTTCTGTGCTAAATTTCAAACTGTTACCAGAGTCTTTGAGTATTTGGTCGTCTCTACGGCAAATAACAATATTTTACACGAAAGTAATTCGACCTGAACGTGTTGAAAGTTATTGTGAATTCCCCAAAAGCTATTTTTAACAATGCGTCGTCAAGAGGCGAGCGTGCAAAAATAAGGCACGGGCGTCGCAAGGATTTTTTCCACAGAGGGTCCAGTAGTGGCGAAATTTCATCTTACCAACTTGAAACTAATAGAAAAACGTTTTCTACTAAATAAATAAAACATATCCAGGGATGCCAACGCCCCCCTGCACCCCCTCCCGACGCCCATGACAACAGGAAACACGTTCAGCCACCCACGGTTTAAAGTGGCAATAAAGTTCACGCACCGACATCACTCTATTTACTTTTTGGTCGTCTTAATGTTATAGATGAGGTCGTGAAAGTTATTGCTATTTGTGGTCCCCTTTGGCGGAACACCATTTTTCATGTGCAGTCAGTCGTGATTGTCACATATCTTGGCTTACACATTGCTGATTGCCATCAAAATCTTTTATTTTGAAAATTTTTAGCTTTTGTTTCGAAGTGAAAAAATCTACGCTCAAAACAGTTGTTCAAATTATCTACCATAAAAATACGTACTGTTCTTCCGCAAATCATTGCCATCATTTACTGTATTTACAGTATATGTTTGGAGAAACACATCTGTGCTCTGCGACCACCATTTTCAATATCTTCGCTATGTCATCAAAGATTGCAAACCTTTCGAAGATGATTTGGTCAGTAATAAGTCAAATCTTTTGATCAGGATAAATATTTGTAAAATCACTGTTGCTGGAGATAGAGTTTACTTGGTGCAGATTATTTCTGCTGTCGCTGGTAGCAACGTTGCAGCAAAGTAACCAAAGTAACTTGCTTTAAAATTTAATAACAATTTTTGTGAAAGACAATGATTGGATTTTTAGTGAGAAGTGTAAACTGTGTAACAAACGTTTCACTTCGCAATTGTTCGCTATACCCATGGTGATCGTCACATCATCCAGAGAGTAAAACAAGCAAAGTGATTAAGCTGGCCGGCTCAGTCTATGTGAGGAAATGCCTTTTTACGTCACAGGCAGTGAAAATTGCTTCTCTTTCATCTTGAAGCCTACAGAACTTGTTAGTAGTAGGCGATGTGTTGGTTGAGCGCGTTTGGGCTGCATATTTTAAACTTTAGCATTATGTTTGCACATTGTTCACAATCAATCTTTCAAAACCATGAGATTTTAACGCTGACAATTCCCGTCAATACACGCAAAATCAAATTGTTTGGAAAACCGAAAAATCTTATTAAAATTCTTGTTAAATTCTGTCTTCGCGGTACACACTGCGAATAGTTTGAATAGAAATGTGTTTGGATGTTCACCAGGAAATAATTTCAGCGAAAAGAAAGTTTCTGACAACAGCAATGGCACATTTTGTTTCTGATAGACACAATCATTTATTGACCCTCTTTTCTCTTTGCTTCCGACCCCTGAAGCCACAAATCCACCCTTTGAGTGCAGCATACCTTGTGTATTAAAGTTGCTTAGCCATCCTAGTAGCGAATCATTTATTATCAATACGCTTCGGTTGATACAGTAGTTTACTGGAAATTATCTGGCAAAAGATCATGAAGTGAAGCAATAATGCCAGTGGGTCACATTGAAGTTGTTTGACGTTGTTTCTTGACATTCTAAACCAGGACGGAAAAATTCTATGTTACCACTGTACATATATTGTACGTTGCAGCAGTTATACATTTATTGTATGTAATAATGAAAATAACTCTAATTGGTAATTCTCGAAAAAATAGCGAGTGAATCAACACACAATTGTTGGATTGAAAAAGCTCTACGTTTTGCCCTAGTAATTGCCAACCTTGTACAAATATCTACACCGATCATCACTCAGCCTTGTGTTAGAAATGAGCGGAGTAACATTTTTTAGACTTCGACACCGCTACTACTTTAGGCTTAAGGCCTCCTGCTCCAGCCCGAAACATTAGAAAACAACTCCGAATCCTGTTTCCACTCTGAGATTGTCCAAGCAACTCATAAGAATGATTTATCTTTACGTACTATGTTTTGCACAAAGCACAATCATACAAACTTTTGCATTTTCTGAAATAGACTCTCTAGTTGCTAATCAACTTTTTGCTGAAAAAATTAGATATGATATCTGAAAAAGTTCATAACATCCATGTTTTTGGTATGCCACAAATATCTAATTTTCTGATGCGCATGATGTCACTATGAAAATAAGAACTTGTGGTAAAATGTCGCTTGCGCTAGGCCTTTCGTAACTTACAAGCACGGTTTTTATTTATTTTTACTCACAAAGATGCTTTAAGCGTAGAAAGATCAAATGTACACACGAACAAACTAGTCATGCCTATTACCACAGTCAGCTTGAACATACAGCATAGGCGTAGCCAGGGGGGGAAAAAGGGGCCATGCCCCCAAATTTTTAGAGATATAGCCATTTTGTGCTTTGAGAGGCATTTTTTCCAAACAAAAGAGTGCTATTAGACTAAAATCAAATATTTCGACCCCCAAATCTTTGGGCTGGCTACGCCACCGGCATGCAGCGCGATGGAGGGCTGGGTTGCATCAAAGATTACCATCAGCAGCGAAAATAATGCTGATTGCTATCCCCTAGTGTAGTAGTAGAGCAACATGAGACTATACTACGCTGATGTTTCTTTTCCTCAGAAAATCCGCTTCAAGCAGTTCCACTCTGCGCAACCACAAAAAACATCACTACGATAATGTTAGATGAAATTCCTTTAGAAATTTTTGTTGACTCCTGGACAGGTCCTAGCAGCGACTCCTGCATTAAATGCAAACTCCTGCCGAAGTCGACTCTTGCTCCGTGATCATCTTTGATGACTTATGCAACCAACCTACACCTAATAATACGAAACTTTCATTAATTTCCGCAGTCTCTCCGAAAAGCACATCTTTTGTCTTTGCAGCGCTGCGTCAATCACCTAATTATGTACATGTCAAGATGAAATTTAAACCGCTGTCATCCGTTTTTGTGTTCGTTGCCAAAGTTGGGAGCAAATGGGTGTGAGCAAGTTACTGAAGATGGCTCATTTTTAATAAAACCACGATCAATTCGTACAAAACATACTTTTGATTCTTTTAAATCGCTTTGGTTAAGTAACCATGGTGCGGTCGGGCAGAATCTACTGCAACTGAAGACGTAACAACCGCCTATTCGGAGAGTTAGGTAGTAAGTAGCAATGTAGCGCAGATCTACAAGAACAATCACACCGCTAACTTATCTGAAACTTTCGTACCGTTTGGTTCACACCAGTCACCGTCGAAAATCAAAACACGTGAACCAACGTTCTAAACACCTTATGCAACACACAGGCAGTCAACAGCTTTACTTTATTTTGTCAAGACAAACCGAAAAACTACGCAACAGCTTGCATGGCAGATCTTTTTGTTACACTTTGCATGGTTACGAGCGTCCGCCGCTATGCTGCAAACGTTTGAAGTGATTCTAAGCAAGCATGAGACCTGACGAGGACAAAAGAAGATTGTGCGACGTTTGCGTAGATTTTTCAAATGAGGCAAATATTAAAAATGTTCCCAAGAATGTGTTAAACAGCTGCAATACGGTTTAGTTGCTGACTCCCATGTCAACCAAGGGACAGTTTTTGTATTTACGAACCCGCTAGCAGTTCCACAGTGGCTGACTCGAAGGGCTGAGCAAAGTTGATCATCTCGGGGGGTTAACTTGGGACACAATTCCGTTCAATAAAAGGTTTCAGTAAAACGGACACGACCAGTAATGTATTCGGCACCCCAATCTTGAAGGAAAGGTAACAATCGAAGAGCTTTTGCTGCAGTCGCATCTGTAGTACGTGCGAGTTGTGCCATTGATGATCTGATCTCTCGTTGCCAGCTTTCCAGCAAATCCATCCGGGACTGAGCAGGACACTCCTGTGATAGTGTAACCCTGCGGAGAAGATAGAGTATAAGGAATGGTCAACCAAACTTACAGCAGTTACAATGGAGAGCAAGGAATGTCGGAAATTTCTCTAAAAAGAGTTTTCCACTGCACTACGTTCACCATCTATCGAAAAGTGTCAAAGATTTTAAGCCGTTGTTACTTCATCAAAAGCTCGGCTGCCTGAAGATCTGAATTTTAGATGTTTTTTTAGAAAGCCAAGCAAAACTAGCATAAACACACAATTAAGAAAGGCGAAGCAAAAGAAATTTTGAAAACAATAAAGCTTCAGCATGCCATTTGCAGTAAAACAACACGCCTACTTTTTGCGAAAACTATTAAGACTCCCTTAATAAGAATCTAAATGTCATTTCATTTTTTTCAACGTCGAAACAGCATTGAAAGATATTCAGTTTTTCCAAGAGGACAACTTAATGCTAACCTTGACAAGATCCTAGTCAGCGGTTCAGACGCTGTTGTTACAACTTAAACTATGGAAAATACACGACAATACCACACTATATCATATTGTGACGGTTAGAGAGTCTTAAATGCTGCTGTTTTTACTTTTACGGTGTTTTCCACTCAATTACAGTCAACGCAGAGTGGAAACTTGCGCGAATAAGTAGTAGCCGTCACCAGTCAACATACTTATTAGACACGTTTTTACTCAAATACTAAAAATCCAATATCGATAAAGCCTCACCGGATCAGCAAAGTACTCCCCACTGTCAATGACGTCAGCCGAAGAAGAACTTTCAATTGTAAATGTTCGGTACAGACAGCGT
>JGI24159J19872_10009028_pt1 | contig 13065 bp, 10 predicted proteins | sample Ectturendosymbi4_FD_19872 | JGI IMG/M metagenome (IMG submission 19872) | reverse complement strand
GGACTACATGTACAAAGAGACATGCAAAACAACAAAATTTATTGACTTTAAAATTCAGAAGTATAGTCTAAGTATGACAATTCAGTAACATTCTGACACTCATTCTATTTCTGAGTCTCATGGGAAATAGAAATGTGTGCTGTCCCATCTCATCTCATGGGACGTTTCCCATGGGATTCCCATAGGAATCCCATTCCCATGGACAAGTCTGCTGATAAGTGCAAGTTTGAATCGTCGCAAAAAAATGAAAGCAGAGCCAAGCAGGCGGATTCCTCACAAGCTGGCCACGAATCTACAGCGTCTTTTGTTATTGCAAACATGTTGAATCAAACTTGCAAGTCATACTTTCAAAATTGTTGACGTTTTTATCTTAAAAAGCGTTTTTACCCCTCAATTACAAGCATGCTCCTAAAACATCTTCGGAAGACCTCACTATTCGTATTTTTTTACATTTGACTGTTTTTTACGCGCACAGCTGTGACAACGTATTTCTGATTGTGAAAAGGCAGAATCTGTGAGAATGAATGCATATCGCTTAAAATCTACCTTCTACTATAGTTGACAACGGCTTATCACGCTAACTGTATATTTCAAAAACATATCGACTTAGGGGCAATTCTTTCAAAAATCCGCTTTCACCAATTTGTGTTTGTTCATTACAGAATTTGTCCATGAAATTGTCCACAAAAAATTAAACAAACCTACCGCGCATCACCATGGATCGTGCTCGGGCTTTAGACAGAGAGACTCGTTCGAAACGTTCTCCGCATTCTCTCCCATGTACCAGCTATCCACATGTGGAGGCCTCACGTTGCACCCGCTATTCATCTGGGGTGGCGAATGGGTCCAGCGCAGAGTGCTCCTAATCTGGGAGACTTGAAAGCCACGAATAAACGGCTATCTCGGCATAAGTTAGGAATCAGAAACTGGAACATCTTTTCGCTCTTGAACAGGGAAAGACCGCGAGCTAGTCGAGAAGCTAAACTGTGTTTCAACAACGCACTTTGCGTCATGAACGCTTTCTTCCAACACAGAGATATGCCAAACTACACCTGGTGCAGAGATTATTTAGGCCAACGGTCGCTGATTGATTTCTGCATAGCTTCAACTTACTTGTTCCGTTCAGTGTTGGACGTTCGTGTGCAGAACTGTCGACCGAAAACTACCTGCTGCATCTGGAAAAGCTACCAGAGTCTACACAAACGTGTAGGGCTAGGAGATCCCACTGAATAATGTGGAGGGTCTTGGCAAGATGCAAGAAAAACTTTTGCAGACAGCGCATCGTCAATGTTTAAAGAACGCATCGGACGCGGAGGTGGAGTGGCGCCGCGGCTGTTCAAAGCGGCTGTAGCTTTATTTGGTGCTTGCTCATGCAAACAGAAACGAGTCGGCTCGGGAATTAACGGCAAAGTAGCACCGTCGTGGAACCAAAAGGTGAAAGATGCTATTCAAGCAAAGAAACTAGCTTGCTAAGCATGGTTTTAGAACCAACCTTAATCTGAGTTGCATTTGTGGTACCCTGAGACGCGAAAGTCCGCAGCCCTCACGCTGAAAAGTAAAAAAGCAAACTTGGGAGAATTTCGGACATAAACTGGATTCCAATTAATGGCAAGCCAACAAACTTTTCTGGCAAACCATCCGACGTCTTCGCGGCAAAAGATTCACACTGCTAGATTCGCCAAAGACCATAATGGTGCCTTACTCAGCAATGAGAAGGACACCCTTGGCAGATGGAGAGAGTATTTCAAAGATCTTTTCAACTCCATCACTATTACACCCACCACCGAACACACACGAAGTACATTTGGGGGAGGAAAATACTATCCCTGCACCCGAAGTGCGCTTAGATGTCAAAGCACTGAAGGCTGGAAAGCTGCAGGCTGTGACGAAATCCAACCTGAAATGTTGAAAGCTTTGATTTTAGGAGTTCCTTTACTGACTCGTGCGTGCAAAGTTTCCTGGTGTTCTGGAAGAGCACTGGAAGAATGGCAAACTGTGGTGAACATCCCGATACACAAGAAGGGAGACAAGAGTGAGTGAATGTACCAACTTCCGGACCATCTATCTCCTTAGCCTACCTGGAAAAGTGTACACCTTAAGTGCCTCTAACAAAGATACCGCGAAATGCAGTAATCGGACCAGGGCTGGATGGTGCCCAGTGCGGTTTTCGTCCCAGCATTAGCACTGCAGATCAAATTTTCACTCTCCCGAAAACTTTCGAAAGATCTTGGGAGCATGCTAAAGACGTCTACATATGCTTGTCGACATCGACAATGCACACCATCGGGTTCCTCGCGAAAAACTTTGGGAAGTGTTGCGGGAGCACTGTGTTGACAGCCGCCTGTTACTGGCTCGAGTCACAATATTTCTACTCAGAAGTTTGTGTCCGTGTCGGCGAAGTTAAATCACAACCGTTCACCTTGGGTGTTGGACTCCGACAAGGGTGTGTGCTGTCACCACTCTTCATTGAGTATATGAATTGGATAGAGAGTCACAGTTGAATCGACGAAGGTGTCACTCTTGGAAGCTGCCGGATCAACCGTTTGCACTTTGCGGACGATTTAGTGCTGTTAGCATCTTCTTCTCGACAGGGTGTTAAACATGCACTCGGTTGATTTTGTGCTGCATGCGCCCAAGCCGGAATGCAAATTAGCACTAGAAAGACCGAGGTATTATGTTCCTCCAGAAAGCCAACGCAGTGTATGCTGCTTGTGAGCGGGGGCGAATGAGCTGCTCATCTTAGGCAGATGAGCTTACGCTTGTTTACGATTGTGTTCCGCGATAGTTCACTTTATCCGAAAGAATTGTCTTTATTTTGTCTGCTATGGCTGATCAGCGCACACTTTGCCAAAACGTTGGTTTGGAAAACATGAATAGACGTCAAATTATGACGTCACAAACAACGCACACCAAATACAAATGACACCATACGCGACTGAATGAAACCCCCCCATGAAAATTTTCTGCGTACGCCACTGCCTGCAGTGAGTAGCTATTTGTAGAAACAGGAAAAAAACACTGCGAAAAATTGATGTTAGTCGTTTGAGGTAGTAAGTCTTTTATAACTCTTTGTTTATTCCGAGAGAATTTTAGTCACTAATACAATTTGTATGATTGGACAGCAAAGCTTTGCAGCGTAGTTTTGGTGTGGCTTCAACGGCAGATGATTCCGCAATCCAAATGTGTTGCCGACAGCACTTCGCTTATATGTAAATGCTGCGGTAAGCTTCAGGTGTATGATATCGCTGCTGCTTTAACGACAGCCGCCTGGAAAGACATTTCGCATACCATCACGAAACAACGCCTATTTTAGTCGGCCATTTTGCAAAAGACTGATTGGAAATAAAAAAAGGTTTGTAAGATGCCGGTTGAAACGTGGCTGGGTAGAAAGTTTTGTTTGTAAATGATCTGTCACTAGAATATCAAACAGCTCAAAGCTTATGTTAGCGACAGCCTTCTTGTCTCGAGAAGGTTTTTTTTATTTGTACAAGATCGTTTGCCTTGCTACCAGTATATCTGGAGACGATACAGTGGAAACAAATGCATTGATAATTTTTGGAGGTTTTTTAATGATTATGCAGACATGGTCAGAACAGAAAATTACTAGATAGATTTCGTGACAGATAAACTGTTATTTTCACAGTCCACAACTGTACTATAAGAAAAGGCATCAGCAAGAAACGCAAGAGGAAAAGTGGCTACGCTTTCTTTGGTGCGATGTCATTGATTAACCGTTTGCAATCCTTCACTCAAAACGTTGCTGATTTTATCGACCACAGCCAAAAGTTCTGCTACATCTTTAAGAGTTTTACTAATAAACGAATAAATATTTTCTTATTTTTTAGATGAATTAGACTTGCAGGTGAACACGATTTTGCTGAAACAGTGGATGCTGCGACTTAACCTCTGATGGAAGTGATAGACGCTGACTTCCAAAGGCTTGCAGTTAATCTGGAAAGGCAGACAGACAGCATGCCGTTTGTGCCGTCCAATATTAGGGAGAACTTTCCTTTGCATTATTCTTGTTCTAGCAACCTGCTCAACATCTGCTTGCTGCCAGCAATTCAATCTCTTGGATTTCCATTTTTTAGCGATTTTGAAAATGGACGCATTGTTGTTCATGGGCCGTCTTACAACCAATCGTTACCAAGTAATCTGTTCTGTCAAAATCCATTTTTCGCCAACCTTGTAAACAAAAACCTGTACCCATACCAGGTCTTTTTCAATCAGATCAATTCGATTCAAGGTCTAGAACACCTCAATACCAATATTCCTTTCCACTATCCATTCAAGACAGCATCAGGTAGTTTACAATCTCAGCAGCTCTCTGGATTTTCCATGTTTGGCACGGGAAACCATTTTCCTGCTCTACAGCGTGCTTGGGAAAACAACACTAGCAGTCAAAATCAAACTACAGAAGCCATTCCCTATCAAATGTCCCAAATACCAGAAATTCGTGCTCGAAATCCTTTCCCTGGAGTGCATGACCTACAGTTCTGGCAGACGGCTTTGTTGAACAGCAGTCACGAAACGGCCTACAGACCAACAGCAACTGCCGGAAGAAATCCTGCGGCGATTTCTAATTCAAAGAAGCAGCACATTTGTAGGTTTTGCTTCAGAAAATTTACCAAGTCCTACAATTTGATGATCCACGAAAGAACCCATACTAACGAAAGACCTTATTCTTGTAACATCTGCAGCAGAGCTTTTCGAAGACGAGACCACTTGCGGGACCACAGGTATTAACATTAGTTCGTATACAGCCATTTTTCTTAAACTATTTAATTCAGTTTTTAACATTTTTACAGGGGTTTTTCTAGTCTTCAAAAATGATATAACTTGATTCAACAGGATGTATCTTACAAATAAATGATTTTGTTTTATGTGAAAGAGCTCTGTTGAGGTACGATAAGGTAATTTATGAGTGATTTCGATTCGCAATAAACATTTTGAGACGCCAAAACAATGGTTTGTCAAACGTAAATAGATGGTGGAAAAAGCAGGGCTTGTGAAAACTTTGGCATGAAAATTCAACTGTCTTATCTAGCCATGATGAAGCTTCACAAACAGACCATTTGTTTCAACTATGACGTCTTGGTATGGACCTCTGATATAGTTTCATTTCTAGTCGAACATTTGTTAGCAACCGAAGTTTATCTGAAAAATCTAGACAGTTTCTCTGAATTCGTAAACTGGTAAAAAAGACCACTCACATGATGTCAAAAATGAAACCCAAGTCCTACGCCTTTTCTAAAGCTACTGTCATTCAGATGCCAGTCTTCCAGTAAGCTACCAATTTGCTAAACATTGGTTTGATTTTCGGTATTACTGCGATATGAGTGTTAGGCGTTGTGTTGCTGCTCTTGCAAATGCGTAAATATGAATTTGAAAACACTCAAAAAGTAACGAGAGTAACTAATTCAAAAAATAACAACTTTTTTAATTTTGGTAATGACTTAATTTTCTTCCCTTGACTTCCATATTTTGATGGCAAACACTTTCTGATTTTTAAAGAAAAGCTAAAATGTTTCATGATCTTTTCCGAGCATAAGTTGTCATAAAACGATTTCGTTAGCCATTTGTTACAACGTTTTATAAATCATTATATTTGTATTTAGGAAATAACCAGAGCTTGCTATTCATTTATGATTTCGTAAATAACTAGTGCTTGCTATTCTTTTATTAATCCATTATCATAAGGTAAAATGATGGCAATCTTAGCGATAATGATCTAGGAGGCGCATAGCAATGAAAAATATACTTTGTTTCAAAGATTAAAAGTATTACACAAGGCTAAGAACCGAAAATGTGATTGAAGTATAATTACAAAACTGAAATTAAATCCAATATATTTTCTAAACATTAAACATTTTTAGCAAATCCAGATAAAACTGACAAGGATCAGGTTGTAACACTTACAAACCGAAAGTCTGGCTTTTGGGTGTTTTCGATTTGCTCTGCCTGCTATCAACAATTTACCACATCAGAAAGTTTTTATTTTTTCTAACACGTCATGTTATAAACCATAAATAGAGTTATCATAAACTTTTTGCGATATCGCCAATTTACATGAAGTGCTTTAGTTTTATGAAAATTGAAAAAAATAAAACATTTGAACAGGGTTAAATTGAAGAAAATCGCAAAACCTTATAAAAAATTTGAAGTGAGAATTTTCTGGTATTTTTGGGTGATTCAAGAAATATGGTGATCAAAAAAATTTTGTCATGAAAATGCAAGTCAGAAGCCGTTTCACAATTCCTTTTGAGTCAGACAAAATGAATTAAGCAGAAAACCTGCAGAGGTAAAATATCTTTCGAAAGAAGTTGTTCGTTTGAGATTATCTGTAGGGATTAATGAGAAAATGATGTTCAGTAACGAAAGATTGGCTTTTAGTACCTGTATAACGAGGCAAAAGCTTAGGTGAGAATTTGGCATTTCTATTCAAGCGCTGATGCCAAGCAGCAGCAGCAGCAGCAGCCCGGGTAAAATCAGTGCAGTATGCTTGCACCATTATTTTAGTTTAAATCATGGAACACGTATTTCTTACCCTCCTTTGAAAAACTCCATTCATCTTTGATTTCAATATGAATCCTGAATTTGCAATGTGTCGACCCATGCTTTGCTTGTCTAGTTGAGGCAATTTTTATTCCTGTACGCTCTTCTTTCCATCATTAAATCCGTGGTAAATCACTTTTTGAAAATTATCACGGTAAGAAGAAAAATCATTTAAAAATTTTTTAATTAGCTTTATCACGTAAATCAAGATCAAATAGCCAACTTAAAATAAAAATTATACAATATCACAGCACTACTTGTCTGCAAAGAAAAGAAGCATTGAAGAAGAGCAACAGAGAGTGCTTTCAGTGTGTTTCTTTTGCCCTCAACGCTTTCGCAGAAAATAAGATGAATGTTTTTTAAATCAAAGAGAATGAGAAAAGACATTATTAGTTTTCACCCTTAAAGATTAATGCGTATCAAATTGTGATTTCATCATCTGTTTCACATTTGAAGCATTACGAACGTTTTGTAAGCAAATTGCTGCAGAAAATGTACATATTTAAATGATCAATTTTTGAACTTCTTTTAAAGTTGGTTTTCTTCGAAAGATATTTTTCTTTCACATTAATAACTTAGAAAAAGTAAATCCGCTTTGAAAACCAGCATTACTTTCGCCTTGATATTTTGAAATACATAATGGCTGTGACTTAAGATTAATAAGTCAGAAAAGAAAAACTTACATATTTTCAGGGGAAAAAATCGCAATTATATTCTTGATACAATTTTATAATTAATGTTTGCATTTATCAACACTTTGTGGCTGCTTTCGCAAGTTGTCGGTACATCCAACATGAACTTGTAGAAAATGTTTCTTTTCACACGAAAACAACGAACATCCCTCTACTTAGCATTCTGCAAGATCCAGTAAAATTTTTCACTTTTAAGTAAAACTGTTATCGGCTTCCGATTTTTATACTTCATTTTAAGGATAGTATCGCAGTTTTTTCCTGTTCTGGCTTCAGCAGCATGTTCCCCACATCGCGTTTCAATTTGCAACGAAGACTGTAGGCTAAATATAAAAGTTACCACATGCTTTCCTTGTGTGTATTTTAACTGAGTACGAAATACAGTATGAATAGTTGTAAAGGTGACTGGACAAATTTTGTACATTTGCTGTTTTGAAATAAAAACTTGAAAGTCATTGACCTGTGATCAAAAGTTTTGAAACGTTAACCACCACGATAACTTTTGCTTTTTTCATTAGCACTGCCTCTATTTCTTCTATACTGCTTTAAGCTAAGTTCTTGATAAATCTGCCACTAGTGTTGACTGTGTTGACTGTTTTGGTATAATTTTATGTGGCAATTCTTCAAACGTATTTATTTACACATCGACAACGTCTCTATAGATGGAAAATTGATTTCGTTTTGATCATCACCAGTCTCTCATAAACGCAAGTTCTAACAGCCTGCAGGCCTTAAAGGAAGTAGGTAACTCAAGTAATGAAATACACCCAATAGATGCCTAAGCAACCAGCCATTAATTACCTAACTCCAAGTTCACTACTAATTAGGGCTAAAAGATAGATACAAGGATCTCTATAATGTACTGACGGTTAGCATTGGATACCTTCACTTTTCATAAAAACAAAAATTTACTTTTAATGTGTTGCGATATTCTGTAGCATTCTTTTTATTGATTCTTTTGACCAATGTACTTGCAAAAAATGTATTTCATTTCATTAGCATTTATTTCTGAAATTACGGACAAAATCGGTTTCTTCTGCACATCGATTTTTTTCGAAATTGAATAACATAGCATCCAAAGCTATTATGTTTTCAAAGATAAATTGCAGTTAGTTGACGCAACTTAAATATGCATTGCCTAACATTGTTTAAAACACAGTTGCAATGCAAATTGAAAGGAATCCGTCCAGCCTCAAACATTTAAGCTTCCACTATATCTCTATAGTCATTTCAAAACCTCTCTAAACTGCTATAAAATATAATATTCGTAAATTGCCACTGACCACTGAAGTGTGTACAAAAAACTTCAGGATTTCCGGAAAATAGAAACAGATATTGGGGAGAGAGTTTTTCAAGATTTTTGTATATTCTTTCTTTTACAGTTTATGCTGCGTAATAGGTTGATGGCTTGCTGGTTGGACTGTTCCGATCATTACAAAGAACCTTTCTATTCTTTCCTCAGGACAAAATGTTTTAAGTCAGCAAATATTACAACTACCTTTTTATTCTTTTCATCAAAACAAAATGTTTTAATTCAGGATATTTTCAGAAAATGGCAAAATTCTGCTTCCATTTTTCATGCTTTGTTGTTACTGACCATTTGACAGTGTGCAACCTTCTGATAAACGTTGGCTGAAATCACTATTACATATTTTTACACAATAAAACAATTAAGCAAAGTTTAGCTTCATAGATACTTTCAGGCAGCTTGGCATTTTGTATAAGCCTTCCACTCCAATATTTACCTCGTATTTTTATGAAACCAAACACTACTAGAAGGCCTATTTACATTGCACTTATTGAACAGTCCGACAGTCTAATCTACATTGTTATGAGATCTGCTAAGTGGTTTTAAAAAATTCTCCGAGCTTTAACCATTGCAACAAATAATATTCCTAGGCTTTGTAGTTTCTTATTAAATTATAATTATCAGGCTTATATATTTCGATATGTTCTCATATATTTCGATCCAGCACTTCTTATTTCAAGCAACTGCCTGTTAGAGCACAAAAAACACGCCTGTCCAACAAAGCGTCAAGCCATATACCCAACTAACTCCTTGTTACAATGTTTCTCTAATTTTGTCTGTTGTTCATATGGGAAACTAATGTTTGTTTGCTCAGTATCAGGTTTTTACAAAATGTTGAAACAGACTAGAGGTTGGCGTTTACTTCATTTTTAAGCGTTACGGCAAGATCGTGAAGGGCGTGAATGAAAACGGTTATCGCAGCGCGAAGTAATAGTATCCCCAAGCACTGATATGCAAGATGCAGTTGCAAGTAACCGAAATTCTTAGTAAAGTCATTTTTCTTTTTATCTCTTTTCTCAGAAATATTTAAAACTTTTCTTTCAAAAACTACTTGCCATTGACCAGAGTCATTTCTTGTGTGGCTAAAAAAGTTGTAAGTGCCTGCTTAATTTCTTAAACTTGTTATTCTGCACAAGTCGCCAGTACTCGTTGGCGCCGGTACTTAGAGCAACACAAAATATCACCTTGCAGTAAAGGTTTCTTTTGTCAGCCGTTGCAGACAAATGCAGATACACATACGGATCAGTGCAGGTACAGACTGACCAGCACAGATACAACCTGCTCGCAGCTAGTTCAGTCACAAGTTTCTACTTGATACACGTTACGACGGGAAAGTCACAGCTTTTTGTGTCTATACTACCCTAATTGGGCCTTTTACCCTGTCACGTGTGTAAACAAGCAGTACATTTACTGTTTGACTCACATGATGTACTGGTTTTGTTAGTACTCAATGAGCAATGCAATGTCATAATTTTTCTAAATTCCTTGATATGACACATTAACCTTCTTGCAATGTTGATAGAAACTGCTGATAGCGCTTCCACCACCAAGCATGTGATTGTGGCACTGCATGATTCCCTTAATGACTTGTTATACCAACATTTTTATTTCCCACTGCTGCTCCAACGAAGGTATCAGATTTTAAAGTATTCATACGCAAGGTTTTTTTAAGGCGTTTTATGAGTTCAAAACGGACCCATAAATATCCTCTGCGGACCCATAAAATCGGTACTTTCACATTAAATCTGGACAACCACGAAAGGTTTTAGCTGAATTGAATACTTAACGCCGCTTTGTTGCTTGAATAAACGTCCCAAAGCGTCACATCAAACAAGTGCATCAAAATAAATGCCGCTCAGGCTTTCCGATCGCAACAGTAGTACTAATTGTGCCCTGTGACTGCCAATACTGTAATAAACAACATGTTTCGGAATTATTTTGAACGTTTTGCTAAAAACAGTGCGGCCTCATAAAATTTCTCAATGTTCCCTTAAAACAAACCTTAAAAAAACCTGTTCACACGTAATTTTATTTTAGTCATACCTATGGTCAGTTACAGGATGTTTTTTGCGTTCTGTTTTTATATCTAATACGAAAAGCTACTTCAGTACGACTACGCTGAAATTGTTCTTCTCATCAGAAACAGCTACTTTTTATAATATTCATCTGCACAGGCAGAAATTTTGAGGCATTCTAAACTTGAACTACATTTTGCCTTCAACTGAAACCTACTTTTGCCACAATAACAAACATCTTTTTTGTGAAACCATCTTAGAAGGTATAAAGCACTATTCCAAATTTTGAAGTGAAAACACAATTGATAAAGTCAGACAAAAAGCAAAAGCTGCAATTAATTCGACAAAATGCTTTTATTTTTTCCCGAGCAATGTTTACCTGCGAATGTGAGCAGCAACTTTGGCACAGCGTTGAAGCTTTGTGAGATGACTTCCCGTGAAAACGTCAGCACCAGCCACGTTCATACAGCCACGCTAACACTTCTAGCAATTGAGCGAAACCTTTTGGATAGAAATTTTAGTTTTTAAGGTTTTGCCTTGCGTTGTGACCTTTAGTGCAAAAAATACTGCAAAGTCAAAAATAATAGTTCTATTTCAAGGCTGTGTGTTAAGTCAAAATGAGCAACAATCTAGCTTGAAGTTTTTTCCGCCATTTTGTTGATGGTGCACTACAGTCGGTTATAGTCAGAAAAGTTATTAGCACCAAAATGATTAAATCATTTATTTATCATCCAAAACCGGTCGCTGTCGAAAGCAACCAAAGTTCACTGCAGATCAAATCCATTTAGAGGCAAAGGTTAGACAATCTTTCTTTATTCGAACGCTAACTCTTCAATATTGTTATTAGTAGGGCAAGGTTTGTTTAATAAAGTCAATTTTTGTTAGCTAGTTTGTGCGGCGTGGTTTTTGGTATGAGCTCTGGATACAAGCAGCAGGTTTTACATTCTTATTTTCATAGATCAATAAAAAGTCAGATTTTCACCGCGAAGCTAATTTTCAGTTTTTGAAGTAATGCAGTCAATTCTTGATAAAATTAAAGCTGTTATTCAAATGTTTCTTTTGTACAGGTGAGAACCAATGCCTAACAACTTTTTCAGTTTGCAATGCTTGCCCATCTTTTTCAGTACAGATTACTACCCCGTGTCACAACGACTGCGGTGGAATAATTGAACTGGGTCAGACGAGATCAAGCGCGACTGTGTTGGAAGCGAATGATTGCAACAAAAAGGCTCAACATTACTGCTGTATAGTGGCCGTTTGCACCATATTTAAAAATAATTCCAAGTTTTTGTTCAACGAAAGCAATTAATAGTATTATCAGGGTTTTTTTAAGGCGTTTTAGGGACCCGATTCGGGTCCCTAGAATTGAAACTCGGGTCCCTACAATCAGAGAAAATCATCATCGGGTCCCTAGAATCAAAGAAAATCGGGTCCCTATATTCAGAGAAATTGGGTCCCTACAGGTTCACATCGGGTACCTAACATTTTCCTTAAAAACAACCTGGTATTATTGAAAGCATTATTTTAAGTGACAAATTCCTCGATATTGACAAAAAAATTCCAAAATTTTTTTTTCCAAGAAAATGATTGCATTACGAATTTGTTTTTTCTTTCCTGCGCTGGATTGCGCCATCGAAGCTTTTCCCACTGAAATTTGCGATTAAACTATGTTATAAATTCAAATGTTGCATGTTAGCTCTTACGGCTGTTTTATGTAGTAGGTCATCGCAAACCTTGCTTCTTCTACGGTATGTTGCTTTGCATTCTCTTAACGAAATCCAATATCCAAAAAAATTCCAGAATAAGACATGGCACCAACCGGCCACAATGCTACAATTTCCATTACGATGTCAACAATGATTAGATTTGAGGCTGACGATAACCCTGAACAAACCCTTACGTAATATGAAGCGATGGCGTGTAAAGGAAACGCTCTGCTAATGTATAAGGTAGGTATTAAAACACTAGGTTTTCTTCGCGATGGACGGTGACCGCGAAATATTTAAACGCGATGGACTGCGTGATTGCAAAATCACGGTCCATGACGAAAACCGCCAGTAGTGTTTCAGCATCTACCAAGATTTAATGTAGCTATGTCTATACACGTCCCAGAAAGGGATATATTGTGCTGCTACGTGCCGCAGGGTACTATGAACATGTAATATAATACTACAGTTGGCTACCTTATTACTGGTAAAGCAGGTTAAACAAATCTACTGGAGGAGGTTTGTAAAGCAGGCAACCTGGCAAAGCAGGTTGCGAGTAGTTTCACCACATTTGTGCAATATCATACACTAGGGATTCCCCACCACTGGTGTACAAGAGCAAGAGCCAACGGGAAAAATTTGTCGAAGTTAGGGGCATTTCGCCCTTTCACCCCGATGACCCTGTATAGTGTGTAGGGTTTTCCTTTTGGTGTAGGAACCCAATGTTGAGGTTTGGGGTGTTGCCCAGCGTAGACGTTGCTTCCGAGGAATGCTGTCGTTGCATGCANAGA
>JGI24159J19872_10009027_pt1 | contig 13066 bp, 14 predicted proteins | sample Ectturendosymbi4_FD_19872 | JGI IMG/M metagenome (IMG submission 19872) | reverse complement strand
GCTTGACCGATTTCGTTCAAATTTTTTTTGTTGGTTGTTATTTTTGAAGCTCTTTCAAATGAGCCCACTTTCATCAAAATCTGAGATGGTGGGTGAACATTTTTAATTTTTCTGTTCAATTAAGCATGGAATGACCCAAAAGCAATACTGATGAGATGTACACTGAAGCAATGAACCAACAACTACTTCATTTGGTCACCATCATACAGGAGTGTTAAATAATTGAGAAAGTATCTCAGTGGCTTAGGCAACCTATGTTCAAGTGCAGCTTAACAATCAGGGCTGGCTTACATTAATTTTTAACACTATTCTGTGTGGCTTACAATTAAGCAGTGGCTAACAAACGAATAAATATGGTACTTCTGTTCTGATTGTGTTTGTTGAAGTGCTATTTTATGCAAATGTGATGTTTGTTAGCTATAATGATAGCAGTATAAATGAAAAGGTAGCAATAAAATTATGATTGATGTTTCAGTGGCAAAATACTTATGGCATAAATTTTGCATATGTGAATGGATTAATAAAAGCAGACAATTTAAGACCTTGTGGATTTAGATGACTAGTAATTAGTTAGATATAGTGTGTATAATAATTAAATTAACCTTTATATAAAATGAAGAAAATCAGAGTCGCAATTTATCTGTGGGTAATTTTGCAAGTTTAGTAATATGTATGAATAATATATAATGGAAAATTCTGCAAGTTTGTTCACAAGCTTCAGCAGTTGAGTTTTTATTGATGGCTATTGTATTTACTTGGGGTAGCTTTGTGAATCCTGCATATAGCATTTTCTTAAGTTTTTTTATTTGCTCTTGGAGAAGTGGGTAATTTCTCAAAAACAAGCTATGTTTGACATTGTTTTTTCTTTGATTCAAAAGGTGAATGACATAAAGATATAAAATGGTTGACTTTATTGTGTGAGTAACATAGCTTCACACTATTTCGCAGTGATGTAGTCAGGACCTAAACTTCGAGACCAAGACTTGGCTAAAACCTTGAGATCAAGACTTAATAAAAAAATCTAAGACTGAGGCGTGAAGTTCAAGACCATGACTTGAAATCCAAGACTGAGACTTGAAAATTTGTGGATGAGGCCAACAAATTTCTAAAAATTTTTAAAAATGTATTGCCACTTCAAAGTTAAATTTTTTCTGAATTTCTGGCATTTTTCCTACCTGCTTTGATTTTTTCTTACCTAAAGATACAGCAGACAAAAACATGTTGAATTACAGAGGTTTTACTAAGCCATATTGTTGCAATATTCGAAGTTTCAATGCACTAGGATTGTGACCAAGACCTGCAGCCTTCAAGACTGGTACAAGACATGAAACCTTCAAGACCAAGATTGAGACTCGCAAAAATTTGTCTCAGACGTGTTGTTCAGGCATAATTTTTTAATTTACCAATTGCACATGGTTAACTTACTTTGCTATCTGCTGCAATTACTGATGATGGACATATTAATTGACATTTATGTTAGTGGTTCTCTTTTATTTACAAAAACACTGCTGTTCTTGGCAACATTTATCATTGTGGAGTGGTCTTTTGAATTCTAGGTTACTAAAAATGAAGTACTTTTGCAGAAAACTTGAACAGATACATGAACTATCATATTGTCTATTTAACCCATCCTTTGATTTTAACTATATTAATATATCTACCTAGTTCTTGTACTGATGAAGTGTTTGGTTGCAAAACAAATTGGATTAGTCAAATGCCTGGTTTCCACAAACCTGCCTTTACAAATGTGGTGACATTGATGATTTTATAAATACATGGGAAAATATTTTTCACCACTTNAAAATATCATGAATTTGNAAAATCATACAAAATACAAGGTGCAAACTGATTGATCCTGAAAAACATACTTTGTGTTTCTGAATGGTAGTGACCACAGCTCAGGTTATATTCTTTGCTTAGTAGTTGAGATCATAAAGGTTGAAATGTTGACGCGTGACCCAGAAATTGAGGGAACAAAGGATGTTTCCACTCTGAAATATAATTTCAACCCTGAGTAAAAGGCAACCATCTGATGTTTAAAGATTTTACAAACCAACTTTATGCTTTACGGCAAGTGCTGTTTTGTAGGAAGATGTGAAAATACTCACGTATTTTACCTAAAATAATTTGCATGGTACAGATAAGGCACTGCCTTACAAATGGTGCACTTGCATTGCATCACAAGTGAGTCTACTTACTTAAGATTTTAATTTTTTATAGTGGTGGCGATGAAGAAGAGCAATCTGGTTTTGCTAAAGCAGTCTCTAAAGTGACAGTGAAAGCTTTGCAAGAGGTATTATTAGTTTCAGATATATTCAAACTTGGTTACTAAAGCAATTGCATATCTTTGAACAATAAAACTTGAAGCATATTTTTCACAAAAATCAGTCACTTTATTTCAAGTTACAATAATCAGCAAATGTTTTTAATATCAAGGGGTATGCCAACAACTGTAGTAACTACAGTTGAAATTCATTAAACNNTAAAGGTGATTTTCACTGTTTAAATTGTNTTTCTTAATTATTTTCTGCATGATCTNGATATCTGTTGTACTAATTTATTCCACCTAAATGAGCAAGGTTATTATTCATTCTATTTGAAATTTCTAACTGTAGGCCTAATACAGTTTGAAAAAATTTGTTTTGCTGTATTTTTGGGCGAGGGTTATTCCACTGTTCTGTTTAAGCTTTTTGTGCATTACCAGCTAAGTTTGGATGACATGCCACCGGTTGAGACCTCTCTGAATCCTGGTGTTCCACCTCCAACCACCAACAGTGAAGATGATGAAGCACAAAGGAGCCGGCCCAGCAGTGAAACGCAAGGTTTGTTGCTCAGTATATTGATTCATTCAGGAATGAATGACTGTCCGTACATTATGCCACTAGTACAGATTTCACTGTGCTAATTTCACTCCACATTGTGCGCCTACGAAGGACATTCAGCAGATATTGTGTCATGGGACAGAAAAACGCTGAAATGCTTTTACGCATTGGACACGTTTCATTCGCAATTGCATGGTTAAAGATGTCTAAGCTNTTAAGTTGTGCAACTATTTGGGTGNGTAGGTNATTGAATGNTTTATTGTTTCGTATGACTCAGCTTCTTCATTGTTTGAGCCCGTTCTTTCAATCCACTACTTGACCGTAATAGATCTCGGAGCAGGTGCTGTGCAGCTGTTCGATTGTCTCTTCAACCAGAATCGTCAGGCCATGCACTCCATAGGGAGGCTGATTGAGTAAACAGTGAAGGACATCATGGTCATCGGTCTGTTCTTATGCGTCACATTCACAAGCCGAAGAAGGGGCCATGCCTCATTTGTTAAAGCAGGAGCGGAAACGTCGGACACTGTTGCGGAGGCAGTTAAAGCCGGACCCGCGCTGTTCTTGGCCGGGGCATTCCAGGAGGGTGGGTGCCGATATCGGGTGATGAAAGTTCGGAGTCTCGTAGTGCTCTCCAACCACTCCGCATTCCATCGGTGAACCGCCCAGAGCGCCGTTGTACTGTTGTCATGGACAGATGTCAGATGAACTGATGAGTTGTTGTGCGAAGGGTACAAGTGGTTGTCTCGATTTGAGATGCCGTACATTCCCACCCGGTGGACAGGTGAGCGCTGAGTGGAGCAGATGTCCAGGCTCCATGACGCGGGGTGCTTGAGACGGCGTGGCTCCGTTACGACGAGGCTCATCAGATTGGATGCCTGCGACGAAAGGAAGATTGTCTGCTGGTGTGAAGGACGCAAGCATTCAGTCACAGTTCTCAAGGCGTCGTTGATGGTGGGGTCAATGAGGCAGGTGTGAGCAATGCGGCACTAGGCAGGAGCGCAGTATTCTGCTGTTGAATGGATCAGGGCTAAGATGGCTGTTCGCAACGTTGTTGCCCCAGCACCCCAGCCCGAGCCAACAAGCCGCCTCAGGAGTGCTACGCGTCATGTCAGCTTTTTGCGAAGTGACTCGAGGTGTCGGCGATCGTGAGCGTCCTGCCCAAGTGTACTCCAAGATATTTGGGCTCGATGCAAAATGGCAGGATTTCGTTTTTGAAGTGGACTTTCAGCTCACGTTTAGCTTCCTTGTTATTTAAATGGAAGAAACTCAGTTAGAAAAACAAACAAACACAGAAGGTTGTAAGGAAAATTTGCAGATGGAAAGAACATGCCTATGTACACATGGGAGTGCATCTAGTTTCATTGAGGGAATTGAGTGTGGTCAAGAAAACATTCAACACAGTAAGAAGCTAAAAATATGATTGATGAAGTAAAAAAGAACTATGCAGTGAAAATATTAGCCGTAAAAATTTGATGTGCACAAGAAAGAGTAACAAACGAAAAAATAGAAGTAAATGAAAAACAGCAACTTGATTATTCAAATTACTAAGCCCAGTAAAGGCAACAGCGTATTCCTCATGTAGTGACATGTTACATAAACACACAATTATGTATCTTTTTCTTGTGATTGGTGTTTCTTAAATTGTCTTTTGAGGGTAAAGGCATCGGATGACGGTAATGCAGTTCGCTAGGTCATGTGTCATCTAACAGTAATTCAAATAAGGTCAATTTATATTTGCACAACGCTGATAGGTAAACCGCGTTTATTAGGCATTGTCATGTCACAAGGGAGAAACTTCTTACTTGTGTATCGGTTATACCTGCAACATCCTGATTTGCGTAAACGTTTTCTTGGAGAAGTCTGGTATGTTTTGGTCACGTGTGTCTCCATCTGATTTGAAAACCGTGCGTCAATGACTGCTTACTTTTCGGCATCCCTAGTCCTTACCCGATGGCGCTTGTACTTAACCAGGTGGTACGAGCACGCTTCTCAGAAATCTTGGCGAAAGGCTGGGTCACATTGACACGGACACAGAGGAGGATGAAGACGCAGATAGGGTGAGGTTCATTTAGCTTAGATTTTTGGAGATTGTATCGTATATCGTTATTATAACATTGCTTGTTAGACTGGCCTTTCAAACGCTGAGATAAATCAACGTTGCACTGTACTAAGTAAGGCCGCAACGGCCTTGTTTAATTATTCGACCGCAACACGTATCTTTGTGAATTCCCCACGTAAAGATAGAAGGGAAACGAAGATGAGCTTATAAGCACTGACTTCAAAAGGATCTTTTCCAGGGGGAGCCAACAGTGGTGAAATTTCATTTTGCCAACTCCGAAACTAAGAGAAAAACATTTTTCTATAGAAACGTTCATAGGAAACTAACAAATTTCTAAATCCAAGGGAGGCAAGCCCCCCCCTTATCCCTCTTCCGACGCTCATGCTTGTACGACAAATATTGAAGTTCGGTGAAACGCGAGAAAATGCTGATATTCGTTAGGGCTGTGTGGTCTTCTGGAATAGATGCGGTTTCACTGTTTTTTACCAAAAATAGAGACTTTGTATTACCCAATAGCAAACATTTAAATTTTTTGTCTGCTTTGTAACTGCTCCAAGCTTTGGACGTAGTCAGCAGTATAATTCAAAGTCGTGTCGTTTCGGGGTACGAATACAATTGCTTGGCAATTTACACTTCGTCAACGAACGGAGAGCGCCCCATGCAACAAAAATCAACTGACCATTTTACAGGTTCTAGGTTTTCTTGTGGATGTATTGCAAACCACAATTTGCCTCCAGTTGTAGTGGTGTGGATCTGACGCAAATTTGTGAGATTGTGAGAAGCTTTGAGTAATTGAACTATGTGTTTTTCTTTTGCAAGGAGAGTGCCTCGGAGAGCGAGCAACAAGATGAGAGTGAAGTTCAGTCAGATCTTGTCGTTCTCGATCCTGACCATCCTCTGATGAAAAGGTTCCAAGCCAGCTTAAAGACTCAATTGATGAAACAGCTGGAGAAGGCCCGACTGGAGCGCAAAGAACTGGTAACCAGCAGATAGATTTCTCCAAAAATTGTTTCTTGCATTTTTGAAAAATAAACCACTGCTTTTACTAGCTGTAAAATTGTCGTAGGTTTGAATTACCAAAATTTTGAAAAAAAACTGTTGCTGCATCTTGTGTGCGGTAAATAACCAATCCTATCTTTCGCAAATGAGGTAATTTTATACTTTGCATTTGTTTTGTTTTGTTTTAAAAATGCCTCTTTTGTGGAACTTGATATCTACCTTAGTACGAAGAACAAAATAGGAATAGACTCAGGTAAATGGAAAAAGCAGTTCCGCAACTTGTAATTTACCTTGCTTCTGAGACGCGAACAACTTTTTCGAACCTAATTTCCCAAGCAGGAGTCGAAGTATTCACCGAACTGTGTGTAGATAGACGTCATCTGCCAAACCATCTCCGACTGTTTCATGCTGGCGTGATATCGTAGCAATTGGCATGGCTGGCGTTGAAAGCTGAAGTAACCGCTGTTTTTCATTTCTAGGCAGACGACCTGAAAAGGAAGAAAACTGCTCGAGAGGAGCTTGGAGTCACGCTATATGGGGTTCAGCAGGAACTCGCCAGGCAACAAGCAAACTTAGAACAGTTGCACGACAAACATGCCGCTTCGTCGGAGAAACGGCGAAACCGCGAAGAGCACTTGAACAAGTTGCGTGGAGTCTACAAACAAACGCAAAGCGACGCGACCAAGGAGCGCAAGAAAAGTGAGTGGATTTTTCGAAAGTTCAACGTTCATCACGGCAACACATGGTTTCGTGGATGTCAAACTCATGCTTTTGCTGACGAAACTTAGTTGCAAAATTAAAGTCTACAAGAAATTGAAATTTAAAACCTTCTTTTTCTTTTAGCTTGAATAATTCGGAACTTGTAAAATGTTGAAAAAGCAAAAAAGACGAGGATGCCTGTGATATTTGATTAAAAATGTTGCAATCACCTGCAGTCTAAATCATCTACGTTTTATTTATGATTTTTTAGATGTAAGATTTTCCCAAACCACTTCTGATGCAAGCAGCAATAAGTGTAAACAACCTGTAACATAAGATTAACTGAGGGATTGATCTTTTGCAGTATGGACTGTCTCCCGTAAGCGGCAAACATGAAACAAACAGAGATTTTGTTGTTCGTCGTTTGCAGTCTACAAGTGATGCGTTTCAAATATGACAGCTGCTGTCTTGCGCATGTTAACGGAGTGCAACGACAAAAAACTGCAAAAAGGAAAAAAAAATTGTCCAACTGACGACTGAACGTTTTTCTGTACCTTCATCACGCAGATGCCGAACTGCAGACAGAAAGCGAGAACCTGGCCACTCGCCTATTCTACATGAACAATGCGAAGGAGGACATACGCTCTGACATCGCAGTGATGAAGAGAGCTGCTGAAAAGGCTGAGGCCGAGGTCAACCAAGCCGAGAGCAGCAAGAAGCACCAGGTTAGTTTGCTCTGACCCTTTGTGCGCTACGCGAATGTGATGCTGGTTTTGTTTGCAAGCATTCGATTTATCATCCTGTTGATTTCGCAGTTGTGCGATTGCTAATTTACCAAGTAGCTAACGTTTTTTAGTTTTATGTTGGCGTCGTAACTTTGCTGACTCTGTGACGTTAACTCCGCTGTACACACACAGATCTACTTTTAAAATGTTTTATTGCCCTGTTTGACCTTGATTCTACCAAGCAAAGATCTTTTCGCTTTTTCAAAAAAGTATCGGCATACATAGCAACGCATTGCAATTTGCATGCGCGCGATAATCGTGCGTAAGAGACAAAGTTCCATTCAGGACCTCCACGTGGCGCGACTGACGGAACGCATCGACCGACTGCGCGAGAACATAGCGATGTACGAAGCGCAACAAAGCGCTCAATCGGACGAAACGATTGCAGCCAAACAAGCTTTGAGCGAAGCGAAGGAAGAAATCGAGGTGCTGATCTGTCTGCCAGACCTGTAATTGTTTCGTGGGTCTTACGATTTAAATTCACGATAGGATTTATTGCAGTTGCGTTTCACGTTTAAAAATACAGCTGAATTGCGAGTGCACTGTGGTAGCGGATTACTGCGATAATTGCGCCTTGTATCATAATTAATAAAATCCTGATTTAAAGCGGGTTTAACATCTGGCCATGGATGAAGTTCACCACACGAGCAAAGTCGAAGTTTGTGGTTTGCTTTTTGTGAACTATGTACATACAGTTTAGGGAGCTGCTGGTATCTTCGCTCGCATTTCTTATAAAATAAAGAAGAGCATGGGGTACGAATGTGCATTTATTTTTATTCCACAGACGTAGTTTTCGCAAAACTATTGATCACTTCAATCATATTAGGTCATTTTTATTTTCCCTCCCTCATTTTCCACACATGGAAGGCATATCTCTTGTTTAGGGAAAATTGTGCCTATTTTGAAAGTTTGTTTTTTGAAAGAAAGATTCTGAATCTAGAGAAATGGTTTGTAACTCCTTTTTGCATTAGAGGACTTACAAACGTCACGCTCGCAAACCTGAATTTGAGTGGTTTTGAATTTAGTAAACCTGAATTTACTACTACGTTTTCGAAAACATATTAAGCCCTGATTATAATTTCTTTTCTAATTTTTTACCTGATTTTTTTCTTTTTTCTCCAAATTAATGCAAAAAGACACAAGCATAGCAAACGCTTCATATGTGGTTAGAAGAGACATTGTGGTCGATCTTAAATCCCTATGGGACCTCTGACAAATTTCTTGTGAAACCTCGAACGAGCGTAGAGTAATGTGAATTTTTTCAAACAAGTAGTGGTCACGAACTTACATAGTCCCCTAAAGCAACGAAATTATTCTTTGAATACAAATCTGAAAAGCTGCTTTTGCTTTACCTTGTTTAGCCATATCGTCGCATGAAAAAGCCTTTTTCTTCGTGGTGGAAGTTTATGATATTGTATTCTTCTTTGTTCAGGCGATTGAAGTTGAGAAGAAGCAGCTCTACCAACAATGGACGTCCAGTCTTATCGGTATGAAGAGAAGAGACGAGGCGCATGCCGCCATGCAGGAAGCTCTCTCGTACGTTTTGCGTTGAGAACTCTCGTGATATTTTTGTCTTGGGGCGTTCACCATTGTTAACATTTTCCGAATGCAAGAAATGTGTCCTTTTGCGTAACTTTCATCAAGCCTTCCTGAAAACGTAGAAAATGTCGATTTCAAATTACTGATCTGCAACTATTTACGATGATTATGACTTATATGCCATTGAACCTGGCACGTGAGGCAAAAGTATTGGCAGTTGTTGCCTTCTGAATCGATTTTTCTACACAATCGCCGCCATCTTGGTTTTGTAAATATTCACCGCAATTTTTTGTCTAGACTTGCCGGTCAACAAGTCAAGTCGCTGGAGACGGAGATAGCAGGATACAAGAAGTCGATACAGAAAGAGGAGGAGCGAAACGAGACCCTGACAATGGTTCTGAACAAGACCGAGACCGACATCAGCGTCACAAAGAAGTTAATCAAGCAGAACCTGGCCAAGCAGGACGCGTTGAAACAGATGTACAGCACCTACAGTCGTACCTTGCACGAAACAGAACAGGCTCTCAACAAATCATCTGCTGTAAGTAGTTCAGGATGGAGCGTCACCTTGATCAAACTATTGGCGTTACTTGCTATTACATCGTGGTGAGGTCATTGCGCTTTTCGCTACGCCATAAAAGTGATAAAACGCAGTCCCTCTTTGATTGAGTGCCCTGGCTTGTAGCTTTCATTAGATTTCAAATATTACCCAGAACTTGCCTTTCTCCTTCAGTTTTTGATTTCATCATGTACATGTTAAGGTGACGGTGGTTATCGAATCTTTGTTGCAAAACGGCTGCGTTTTATGTTTCTGTAGTTGTTTCAAAAAACGAATTAGACTTTAACGCTTTTTTGTTGACATCTGCTTGCAGGAGCGCGCCAGTAAAGTCTCGGAAATCAATGCAATTAGAAAGCAAATCGAGCGTGAATACGCAGAACGGGTGAAGCTGGAAGATGCGATCATGAAAGATCTTCAGCAGCAACTGACCGCGGACAAAGCCCAGAGCTACACTGTGAAGATGACAGAAAAGCTTCGGGAAACCAAGAAACGGCTGGTAAATCAACGATACATGCACACTCGTGTCGCGTCCGTTGGTTTAAAATTCTTGTGACGTGTTTCCGTGTTTGCATTTTCCAATCGTTGCGAGTCTACTTGCAGGAGGCTGAGTTCGCTCTCGTCGAAAACGAGCTCGCGCGCTGCTCCCTCCAGCATTCAGAATGCATCGCCCGCATCCGCGAGCTGACCAAACAACGCGAGGAGCTGGAGCAAGACATCCGGTCCAAGAACGAATTGATCACTAGAGCGGAACAGGAGGCAAGCAAGCGGAACGCCATCATTGAGCGAAAGCAGACGAGTATAGATCAGTACAACAAGCGGCTCGAACAGATGATCTCCACCAGTGGCGTAAGTGTTGTTTGTTTGATGCTTTTGTAGTAATGGAAATGTCTTCAGTATCAAACGTCTTGTATCTGTTACCATCACTTTCTCCATCGCCCAATAAGTTGTTATTTGTAATGCTTTCAAAGCTGTCGTGCAAATTATGGCAGGTTTCTTCACTCCGTTTTAGTTCCTTTTGTTTAACTTTTTGTAACAAGAAGCAAGTTTACACTGCGGTTTGAGATCCTAAAACTCGTAATATTTTCCTCTTCGCTGAGTTTTTTATTCGCGTACTGCCGTAATATGCAAATTCACACTTGAAACACTCGCCCGTTCTTCTGCAATAAAGCTATACTGAGAGAGGACGACACTTCAAGTCTTTATGTTACGTGGCTGGTTGTGACACAAAACAGGTGCTAATGCGTTGCCTCCTCCGTGCAGGGCGAAGAGATCGGACCGCTGGAAATGCAGGCGAACTCCCTGAACAAGCAGATCGAGTCGGCCTCGCAAGGGATCACAGATCTTCAGCAGTTCTGGCTAAGGCAGCAACACGAGCTCGTGCATCTCTGCAAGCAGAGAGACCAGCAGAACGGCGACCTAGAGAATCTCAAGAAGCAGAGAACGATCTTGACCCAAAAACGACTCAGGATCGAAGGTGGGTTTGTATTGTATGTCGCGCGGTCTCTCGCGAAATCTTTGCGATTGCAGATGGGTTTTTGCTGTGTTGTTCAACGCAGGCGATTTGAATTGCCTTTGCCGCCACACTTTTTCAAAGTTCGCTGTGTAAAATGCGTCTAATGCATGCGCCAACATAAACAATGGTTTCGCGCCAACAGTTGCGCGGACAAATCTATACACTGTGTGTTGTTTAATGAAATGTTGGTTTGAAAGCGTATGCGTTTTGAAACAGCTGATTTCCTAGTTTATTGCAAGTCAAATTGATCTTGCGAAACCAATAGCATTAGATACAATAGCAAGCAAACTTACATTTTCATCCATTAAATCGTTTTTTTCGCGGCAGTTACTGCGCGAGTTTTTTTTTATGTTGATAGAAATTTTTTGTTGCTTACGTATGTACTTTTTAAATGGAAAAAATGCTGTGCATGCCATTTATTCTATTTAGTGTCAGGATTTTCGAAAACAGTTTATTTTCTGTTAACTAATGCTTAAGCAAATTGAATTGTTTTGCATACGGTAGAATTTGAAACACTTGCGCCGAATTCTCACTGTACTCCCCATCAATAGCGCTGCATTCCATCTTTAAATATTGTTTTTCCAAGGCGAAATCGAGCAACAGATTCAAGAGCAGAACGATATCAACCGATCAGTGCGTAACATGCGTAACGCGATGATCAAGCTGAACACTCTGCTGAACCGAGAGAAGGGCGTGCAGGAAAACCTGGAGCAGGGTAATATTCTCACTGAGAATGAATTCGTGCAAGAATTGAAGGTACGGAGTAGCATCACGTTCTAAGTATCCACTAGGACAGTGGTGCCCAACCGTTTTTGTCCCAAGGTCTACTTTTCAGGCAGCCACCCTCCCGAGATCTACCAGTTTAATGTCAACGCATACTCATTCACATCGTTTCCAGCCTGCAGTAGCTAACTTCACAACACCTTCTTGCCGTCGCAAAACCACCCAGACCTCACATGTCACATCACAAACCTTTCCTTTCTTAAACACATACACACACACATAAATCTGTTTGATAACCAATCACCTTGATATGAACCAAACAGAAAATAAAACAGATATAAAAATGGTGAATCTCTGAGTTTGAGAAATTGAGATGGCCTCCAAACTTAGTGGGAGACCATGGCACTGGTAGAAGGACGATAGCTTCTTGTAGTCGGAAGTGTAGCAGCTAGATGCAAGGCGTAGGGAACCTACAAGGTGGTTATCAGTCATCGTTGATCTGTACTTGGACTTGATGATTTTCATGTGCGAGAAAGCAGATTCGCACAGATATGTTGCACATCCTCTGAAATTGGGATACTTCTCCGCCACCAGTATTTCCCAGAGCACTGTATGCTCTCTAGTATGAGCGGATATTTATCTGGCTTTGATCTCAATGTCATTTTACAATGTCAGAATCACGTCCTCAAGAGCGGAGCTTTCCGAGTCGAAAAGAGGCTTAACTTTGGTGGCAATGTCACCAGCACCAATTGAAGAGCAGCAGTTTTGTCTCGTTAACAAGTCCCACATCAAAAGCATTAAAAATATCCTCAATCTAATTCAGTGTCTTTGTAATGGCAAAATGGTGAGTAGCTCTTCCTTGGCGCTCATGTCTTTAAAACCCATCCCGATGAAAACGCACAATTGTTCCACATCCACCATATCAGTCATCTCGTCAATTGAAGGGGAAAGCACTCACACGTGTCAATATCCTTCCTCAGTTGCTCCTCCACATACATAGCTATTCCCTCGCATTGCCTTGTAGAAGGGAGAGTTGCACTTCTTTATGGCTTTCACGATATATGTTTTATTGTTGAAGTTTTCAAAAAGACTATTTGCTGCGTCGAGAAAGGCTTTCTTCAAAATATCGCCATCTTCGAATTGCTGATTGTGTTTACCAAGTACGTGACAGACGCGATAGGAAGCAATAGTTGCGGCCTTAATCTGGGTTCTGGGGTTTGGTGAAGATTGACTGCCGTAGCCGTGCTGCCAGGGACGTAACAAGGTTAGGTGGTTCCCGGGGCAAGAAGCAAGTTTGGCGCCCCTGTGTTCGAACCTGAGGTCTTTCGGAAGCAAATGTACTGCATTGAAGAAAGTACTTGTGATATT
>JGI24159J19872_10009025_pt1 | contig 13066 bp, 9 predicted proteins | sample Ectturendosymbi4_FD_19872 | JGI IMG/M metagenome (IMG submission 19872) | reverse complement strand
TTCGTATTCACACCGATCTGCGCAACAATTGAAACTCTGTTGACTCAAGATGGGGCATGTGTACAGAGCTCGATGATCTGCTAGCGCCGGGGTTCCCAAACTTTCTCTGGTCATGTATCCCTTCGGCATCTCGGCAAATGAGCATGTATCCCTAAAATTTCTTATGACAAGAAGACTTAGCAATATAACAAAAATCCACTGAATTTTTAATTGAACACTTAGATATTTAGAACGCTCAAAGTAATGATTTTTAAAATATTATTTATTGATATATGTACACATATTTGAAAATAAATAATGTACTGTACATAAACATATTTTAACCTTGCATTGCTAACCATGTATCTCTTAAGATAGGCAAATGTACCCCTAGGGGTACATGCACCCCGTATTGGGAACCCCTGTGCTAGCGTGTTTCCAGAGCGCTGTGGACATGAGATACAAAGATTGTTGACTCGGTACCACATGAAATTAAAGTTTTTTGGGTGAGGCTGCCAGTTGCCGTGACACAGCTTCATTCAATATTGCAGTGCATACATACCACCATTCAGCAAATATCGATAAAATCAACATAAGAAGCTATAAAAAGAAAACGACGAACGTTTGCACTCGGGGGTGTCTCCGACCCACTTTCCATCGGGACCACAGACATGGACTACGTCACGTCCGTTGTAAGCGAAAGCGCAAGAGTAGATGACGTGATCTCCGTAGCGCTGCTCTACATTTGTGCCCTGGTCTGCGAATATAAAGAAAGAAACGACTCGCACCAGTGCACAGTGGTGGAGGAACCATTTTCAAAGTGGGGGGAACAAGCGCACGTCAAAACAACCATGGAAATTTTTTTCATTAAAGCGATTTATTTAAACAATGAAACCAATACTAATTGTGTTGCTTAGACATATTTAAGCAAAAATCTAAATGCAAATGTAAGGGGACCAGCCCCCAGAAAAAAGTAAGGATGCCTTGGCCCATGCGCCCCACCCGGTCCTGCCACCCCTGCCACCCCACTGCACAAAAGTAAAAAATAATTACAACAGTCTCAGGCGATTATTTGCACTGACACTTCATGCAAATCGCTATTCTGTTTTAAAACCGATTAGTTTTGGCGTACTGAATATGAAATTGGTTTAAGTTTCATTGTTTGGTCTTTTCTGCAACCTTCGTGAACCAGAACGGCATAAGTTAGTTCGAACAGTTGATCTTCAAGCAACGACTCCAACATTTACTCGTCAATGAAGAAGTTTTCGAAACCCGCACAACAAGCCATACATGCTTGTACAAAATCAAACAGGAACATCTCGACCAAGCTGTGAAGGAAAAACATTGGAAACGTGAAATTTTTTGAAATACTCCGCTGCAAAATGGTCGATGTTATTTTTTCAGTCTGTCCCATCAAACCACCAGCGTACGGGAGCGATTTTACAGTTGTCTGGAAAAATAGCTTTGTTCTTATTTGTGATGCAGGCTGTGACTTGTTTTTGTTCTTATTTGTGATGCAGGCTGTGACTTGTCGTTTCCGAAAGTTCCCGCTATTTCCTCTAAAATAAAGCGAAAAGCAAAAAATGTCGTCTAGTTTTGGATGTACCCGAAAGTCCCAAGAACGTTGACACCTAACCTTTCTTTTATAGATGGTCTGCGATATTTTCAAACTTACATGTTTCATCACTCGTTTGCCACTACGATAACTGCCCTGATTTTTTCTTTTGCTTTCAGAAACACCTTCTTGCTCTGAAAATTATGCGACACGGTCGTGATTAGTTTGATTTTGCCAAACTTTACTCCGCATGGGGGCGCCGCACGCCCGACCTTAGTTTTGTGCGTCTATGACCGCAATTGCAAGTAACAAGCAACTTTCGCCCTTGAACTATAAACTTTGAGAAATCCGATTTAATCACTCAGAGTTTAAACCTTACGGACAGAAGCATTGCCCACTGTAAAATGCTTCGACTTTGCTCAAACATTTGTCGGTGTTTTCAACCGTCTAAAAATGTCTGAAAGACGGTACCTTGTTTAGGCCTTGTTTATTTTAGGCCCTCGGTATCTTGTTTTTTTTGTTTAGGCCCTCGGTGCCTTGTTTATACCTTGTTTAGGCACTCGAAAGACGATACCTTGTTTAGGCGTCGGTATTTTCAACTATCTAAAAATGTCTGAAAGACGTACCTTGTTTAGGCACTCGGAAAAATAGGAAAAATATGCGACCACACCATATTTTTTGCGCTGCCGTCAAACCACGTAGATTTTTTCTTTTACGTTCAAAGCGCGAAAGCGACCATTTGCATTATGCACCGGTCTGCGTTTAGCATTCTTTGCGATAATCCCTGGACTATGCGTCTACATTCCGTTTACAGCGATATCTTTCGAAAGAAATTCCTCTAGAAAACGGAATCAGATACTGTATAGCGTTCACAGAGCACATGATTCGAGTAGACACACTCAGCTCTTTTTCAAATGAAACAAAGATTTTAATTCATGTTCGAGTGGAACAGCGATTTACATTTCACAGCAATTTGTGTTTTATGCTCAATACTCACAATGTCGCACTGTATTGTTGTAATGCTGAGGCTCGCCACAAGACCGCCGAATACAGTGGAGGGGTTTGGGATCGCTCCAGCGTCCCCCTCCTAGACACGTCATCAGTTTGTACGAGTTCTCCCTGCTCGCTATATTTACGTGACCGGAAAGGCAGCCGATCAGTATGGTGTCTCCGGTGACGTAACAGGTACGCAGAGCGCTGGTGATGTGCTGTGCAAATACAGTTGTCTTCAAAGTCTTTCTTGGAACAAGGAAAGCATGCCAACAAATCGGTCTCCAGAGTAGGAAAACGTGGATTAAAAACTGGCAAGCCATCCCCTCAGATAAGATTTGAAAATTCTTTGTTGCTAATTTGTTTTTTTCTGCTAAAGGTTTTGATGAAAGTTGGAAACATTACTGGAGGATACGATCAACATCTGCATATTTGAATAAACGGAGCCATCCAATGTAGGTAATGTATAGATCCTGTGGACGCGAAAAAGCTTGAAAGCTATGCAATAAAACGAGGGAAGAGGGTATTGTAGCCTATTGTTTACTGGGAAAAAATTGCTACTGACACACAAGAAATGAATTTCACGAGTTAGTTTGCAGTAAGCTATGAACAATCCTTCGCTAGCTACTAAGATTTATTTTAAAGTATATGGTATGCGTTGAAAGTTTCCGCAAATTCGAAGCGCATCCCATCGTTCTTGGTTCGAAATTGGTAAAATATGAGGTAAATGGCTTTTACAGCACATATTTGTGACTTTGAAAAACTTGCAACAAATTGTATGCAAATTCCTGCATCCTGCCAGAGATGTCACTGAAGAAAGAGAGCTTGAGATAATTCCGGGCCTGAGAGCCATGCACGTTAGTTTTTAGCGACGGATTTTGTCTTACCTCGTAGAGCAAAAGATGGGGAAGATGAAGAAATCGATTGATGTTGCTCCGTGATGTCACAATGTACGAATCCACTCCAGAGTGAGGCAAGCCACAAAACTCATTTTGGATTCGGCAGAAATTTTGAAGCACGCTGTCGTCAACCGCCAATGGCTTTTCTTCAGTGCGGCGCAGCACCTTCCAGTAACTCGGTTGAGTTGTCGTCAAGTCGACGTGTAAAATGTCGCCACCCACCGAGGCGTTGATGACCAAGAACAAGTTCGAATTAAGACTTGTTGTACCGAAGGAATAAGTCTGTGTAGATGACTTTTCGGAAATGCACATCCACGACTGGCTGTTGTTGCCGTTCAGACAAAAACCCAGTGTTGCTTCATTGTCTGCAATTCAGAGAATTATGTGATATGCCAATGGTATAAACCAGCACAAAATCGATAGAAAAGATAGTACCAACCAGCACGAAATCGACAGAAAAAATACGCGTTCTTAGGACTTGAAGTCGACTGATTTTCAGAAAAACCGTAAAAATCTCAAAGCATTTCGGCTGATCCGCACAAAGCGGGCATAACGTAGTCGTAGGTATAGTTCCAGCAAATTCAACTAGAAAGTTTGATGTTGTTGATCTAATGCAAATGACTCAAGCAATTTACCAGAACGGTTATTGCTGAACAACTTTCAACACAAATTCCAGTTCTAGAATATGGCCTATAAATGGAGTTTGGACTTAGGGTATTTTACGAAAACACCGTACGACTTGGAGTATGCATGAATTTTCTGGCACGATGGGAAAAGTAGACTGATGAAAACGACGACATAAGTCAGTTTCATTTGTGCTGAAGACTTTCTACAGTTTTCTTAACTGCTGTAGCTTTTGGCAATGATTTAAATTGTATAAACGTTTTGCAACTCCTGAGAATATCCCCAAACTCAACCCACTGAAAACACATGTGAGGCAAATTCTTCTGTAAATGGCAAAGAATGTTTAAAACATAGTTCATTTTTGGGAATGGTGACGAAATCTTGTCGTGCACCTCTTTACTGATAGGCAGAGGCGTGGCAGCGGCGCGGTGCAAGCAAAAATTCGAGGGACTACAGGTACATTTTTCTATGCTAAATGACTTCAGCGAGCCGAAATTACCAAAAATNTTCCATCCAGACTCCATGCACGATTGTGGTGGCCATCANAAANCATTAAAAACTGTTTGGCATTCGCGAAAAATTTTTGTTTAAAAATTGGCGGCTGAGCGCCCCGGGCCACCATAGTCACGACGCCACTGCTGATATGGCGTTCCAAATATCAAAATTGGTGAAGAAGCGCGTTCGTGCAACCAATTTATTCTCTCTGTATCAGTGTATCGTGACCTTCAGAATAATCTTGGCGCGTATAACTTGAATACTGTATTTTGAAGTGGAATGACGCTTCGATTTTAAAGTAATTCTGCAATCAAATAAGAAAAAATATTGGCTTAACCTCAATCTGTATTTGTGTTGCTTATAGTGTCAAAACAAATAAATCTAGAAAAATGCACTCCGCCGGGCAGATGCTACTTGGGAACTTAAACCATTTTCCGTGTCAAGGGAGTCCCGCGAAGACTAAAGTTCCACCACAATAGAAAGTTAATCTCAACATTTTATTTTCTTACTTTTACATCTACCATTCTAATACGCCTTGACCTGACACTAACTAACTGATAGCACTCTGATTGTCACGAAACAATAAATTACTGTAACTGCAAAAAGGTTGTTTTAAATGAACAGCTGCTTTTGACGTCTAAGCCAGGCATTCTCAACCGGGGGTAGATTTAATGATTTCCGTTGTACATCTTTTTACAGCGCTAGTGACTAAACAAAAAACAGGTGGTAAATTTTATGTTAGGAAGCTGACAAGGGATAAACCGGAGAAAAAAGGTTGAGAACCCCTGGTCTAAGCTATAACCCAGTAGATGACTGTGCGTCAAGCTGTTTTAAAGTTGAAAACTGTTCTTTTCTCTACAGTCGTTCGCATCACTCTTACACAAAGTAACTTAGGTGTTGTGCAAGCGAAAATCGAATCGCGCAGATTGATGTATGTACTGAAGATATAAACAGAAAAACTGCATGTATGATCTTTCAGGTTTTGAGAAAAAGTAAAAACCGCGTGCACAACGGTTTTTAAATATTTGACCTTGGTGACCACTAAGGCATTTTAAGAGACTACAACTATTTTATCTAAATACTGCCATGCATAATTTTTTCTCAAAATTCTTATGCACTTCTTGCAAATGCTTACGCTACTAACTAGGACCAGCTCAAGCAGATGTGGGGTTTAATGCAAGAAATAGGGGCTGGGCCTCTGATTTTGAATGCCAAAGTTAAAGCCAAAAAACAACACACATTTTTGTTATGCTCAAGACGTGGGTTTAGATCAGAGTTTCTTAAACTTTTTCAGTCGCGTCCTCTTTGGCGTTAGTCATTGATACTCGCGCCTCACCTAACCTCAAAACAAGCACAAAAAAACAGAACAATTTATTTGCCATTAGGCCTATACATCTTTTCAACAATATATCGCTGCCATACTCGCGCCCCCCTTGCTAACCTTTAACGCCTCGCAGTTTAAGGACCCAGGGTTTAGATAATACTGTAATGCAAACAATTCAGCATGTATCATATACAATAGAAACGTAAAACAAAAAATTTAAAAACTACGACATCACAGACGTCGACAAAACTTGTAACTGGACTTTCAGAATGGTGAATCTGGAAGATTTGGATCCTAAAAATACAAATCCAAAATGTCAATTCAAACGGGTTAATAAGTTTCGGTTGTCATTTTTCACAAGGTTATTACTAATGAGTCTGTGCATGAGTGCGTCACGTGTGGTGACTCCTGTGAAAAGATGTGTTGTTTTCTTCATAGTTAACAATATGCGGTGCAAACAAGTGACGGAAAACAAAGAAAAAGTCAGCGTTATGCCGTATTATGCCCGATTTTTGCTTAGCTTTTCTTTACTCATTCGCGTTGCAGGTTATGAGCAATCGAAGATACCGGGAAATTGCAACCTAACCACGTTAAAAAGTTCAAGCAACTAATGCTGACACACTATAGGCTGGTGGCGCAACACTGCTGAACGGTTGCCTCCGTCGCTGGAGCCCTGCCACGTCAGCATCTTCAGTGAGTCTTTTTTCCAGTGCGGGAATAGCTGCTACCAAGATGCGTTCTCCTATAACGGGCGGACGATTAGAAAGCCTTATAAAATTCCACTCCAATTAGCTTATGCTTTGACGGTGTTTTTGTTATTAATACTAAATTGTCTTCTCACCGGTTTTGCGGCATTGATGGAAGCCAAAACAATTAAATTGGGTTTGACATTTCAGATTCTATTTAGCTATTGTGGAACAGTGGAGCAGCCAGAATGAGGCCGAAGAGGCCATGCCCTCCCGAAACAAACTTGCTAAGATTTTTGCTGGTGCTGTGTATCAATTTTCAACTGTTAGAAAGAGGTTAGTGACTGACGACGTCACTGAATGGCCCCTCCAGAACAAAATTCTTGACTGCACCACTGTTGTGGAACACTAGCTTATTTTGATATGCCCATCCCTGTGTACAATACAGTATGCATGATTGACACAACCGATAAATATCAGCCAAGACAATGATAAAGAATGAGCATGTTCTGCATCATTCGTATCTTTTGTGGCTTGTTGGGATTAAACTGCAGCGCAGCCTCAGGTGTTGTTGTGTACCTTGAGCAAACAGCAATGGTTTGCAACCATTTGACGCTCGCGGATAAGAAAACTTTCATGTGGAGCAACTGTGCACAACCTGCGGCCGTGCGGTCGCATGCGGCCTTCGATAATGAAATTTGCGGCCGTCCACATGTAATTTAAAATATAAGATTTGGCGGCCATGCTGGCGTATATTGAAGCAAAACAAACGCAAGGCAAGAAAATCAGTCGAACAAACTTTTCTTTTAATAAATTCGTTAAAATATTTGACATTTTATTATACTTTTAGGCACAAGTAAATGACAGATACCGGATAAAACCCTTTTCTTTAACTAAACGTATCTCATAAATATAACTCGAAATCATTGGCGGCCGCACTTCATATAAATCAAAGTAATGCGGCCGGCAATAGTAAAAGGTTGTACACCCCTGATGTAGAGGTAACGAGGTTTCCTCAGGTTTCGAAAAGTATTAATGTATGCCCTTTTTTCTTTAGCGTTAATACGTCAAAATTCTTGTGTACACCTTCTAAATAGTCCACATAAAGTTGCTTATTTTATCGAAACAATTGATGCCTTGATGAGAAACTGTTTATATGCTTTTGTTCAACGTTGTGCACGTACATCTAACTTTTTTATCCGCTCACTTCAAATGTCCAATGCGTTTCAACAAATCTCCATTTTTTTCTCTCACTATGTGTAACGCTTCTGTTTGTCGATAAGTGAATGCGGTAGCAACTACTGCATTGTTTCAGTGTCTGTTCATCTTCAGCATTGTCTGTATGTATCACCTAACAACCTACCTTGAGATATGTTGTGTCTAAACCTTTTTTTCATCCTTGGTTTCTTTGACTGGCCGTGTGATACGGACCATGTGTCTGAGTCAAACGAATAAATAAATAAATAACTACACTCCGACTAGGAGCGGCCCAAGCAGATGTGGGTTTAGTGCAAGGAAGGGGGGCGAGCATCTCTGGATTTGAATGTCAAAAAAATACCCGCAGAACAACACACCTTTGTATAGTTATGCTTAACGCTAGGGATTAGATATCAACGTAAACAAATTAATATCAAGTAGAAATATAAATCAAAAAATCCTAAATTCCATGATTTCAGATGCAGACAATACATATGAGGCGAGGACAAGTTAAAATAGCAAATATGGAATATTCGGATTCAAAACTATCCGACTTCAAAATGCCAATTTAAACCGGATAATAACATTCCGTTTTTATCTTTTAAAAGGCTATTAGTATCAAATGTTTGCGTGTGTGTGTCACGTGTGTGCGCCACATGCAAATAGATGTTACGCTTGTTTTTTCACAGCTGACAATATTTATGGGATATAGCTCTGGCTCCAGCTTCAGGCATATAAAGTTTTTGGCTCCAGCTCCAGAATGATTTGGCCCATTGAAAACTGTAAACCATTGTATTATCTGTACAACGCTCTTGCTCTACAAACTAGGGCTGTGGAACCAGAACAGAAATTTCAGGCTCCGGCTTCGGCTCCACTGTTTGAAAGTTTGGGCTCCATCCGAAATTATTTGGGCTCCGGCTCCGGGCTCCACAGCCCTGATTCACACGAAGTACAATGTAATTCGTGCATCTGTCCATGACAAGTATTACGAAAATGGACATTTTTAATAATAGTTTGGCCTATGTCAATGCGCTAATCTCGTAAGATGAAGGACGATCATTGTTATACGAAAGAATAGTTCTATCGCACATTTTTTCTGAATGGAAGTGCAGTACAAGCGCACTTAGAAATTTTCAAGTTTCCTGTTTTGTTTGCCGATAAAACTGTTCTTCACAATTTTCAGGAAAAATCGCTAGATTTCGTGCTAAAAATCTCAGTGAGCGCTAAAAATGTCCGTTGTCGGAAAAGCGCTAATAGCACGTTTCGCGCTGAACTGGCAACCCTGGGGATGGGAGCGAGAGAAGAGAGGCGAAGAAAAAGCCAGCGTGATGCTGCATTACGCCTGCCTTTTTCTTTGTTTTTCTTTATTCATTCGCATTGCATGTGCCATGTCATGATGAGCAATCGACGATTCCGGGAAATGACAAGCTATCCAAAGTTAAAAAGTTCAAGCAAATAATGCTGACACACCAGGCTAATGGCGCAAAACTGCAGAATGGCTGCCTTCACTGGAGCAATTGATTTTAAACTATTTCTGCCTACCTTCCATGTCAGCATTTACGGGAGTGTTTTTTCCAATGCCAGGGTAGCTGCTCCCACAATGCGATCTCCTTTAATGGGCAGACGATTAGAAAGCCTTATTATATTGTACTGCAGTGAACTTATGCTTTGACTGTCTTTTTGTTATAAAATACTAAATTGTTTCGTTCCGGTTTTGCGGTAAACGAAACGAATTAAATCGAATTTGGCATTTTATATTCTACAGTATTTAGCTTTTGTGGAACACTAAATTATTTTGAAGTGTTTGTTTCCACTTACAGAATAATATGCATGATCGATACCATCGATTTATTCAGCCGAGACAATGATATATACAGAACGAGCATGTTCTAGATCACTCTTCTCTATTTTGACTAGGTGAGAGCAAGTTTCGTTTCAATTTCAAGCGTTGCTTTGACCCTGAAGCTTAGAGTGAGGGTTTTCAACATTGTGACGCTCGCAGATAACCAAATCTTAACGGAAATTTTGACAGACCGACAAAAGATAGAAATTCATCCGCGGATTTCGCATGAGGAACAATTTTGCGGAGTGGGGAAACAGAAGCAAACGTGCACGTTTTCGCGACAATTGCCACGAAATTCTCGGCCACAACGTGGCGGCGTGTTATCGAGCGAGTTAGAAGCGAATATTTTTATAGCAGACAAGTGATATTACGTCACTCCGCTTTCGATAGAAGGAAGCTCAGAAATCGAAAGACTTTGACAGCACGAAAGAAAAAACAATGTGCATTGTTTAAAATGGCCACTGCTGCGATTAGTGCTGTGGCGTCTTTTCCGCTGAGACAAACCAAATTTCTAGTTAGGTAATGTTTTTTCTATGGGAAAAGACAATAGTTTAAACTGCTTTTTTTTAATCATCGAATCTGATAAAAACGCAGCATTTAAAACCAGCTGCAGCAGAGATCATATAATGTGTCAAGTGACAAGCAAACTGACTAAGAATGCTGAAATGGAAAATTAAGAAAGGACTGCCTTGAACCGTTTGCACGACTCGCACTTTGCCATACTTTTAGAAGACCCGCCCGCTGTGCATCCGTAAGCGACAAGCAACAGGCCAGCGAAGAACCGCTGCAAATCGTGCGCGAGGCGTATCGTAAATCTGAACATTGCAATCCAACAGCATGGACAGTGTTGAAAACAGCAAGAGATGAATGACATCTGACGTGGATGTTTTGAAAACGTTGAAAGAGAACACGACTTTTTCCCCTTAGCGCAAAATTTTTACCTCATTCTACGACAGTCCTAGACTGGCGCCATTGAGGCAAATCCCCAACACCTTGGCACATGCACGACTGAAGTTGCTGGTTATTTGATATTCGTATAAGCCAGAATTTCTCTACCTGTAGATTCAAGTCAGTCGATCACCAGAATGTTTACCGATAAAAAAACAGTGACCCAAGCTTTTCACGGAAGAAGTAAACATATGGCGCTGGAGGCACTAGACCCCGATATCGGAGTGCGTGAGTAGCACCCATTGTTTGGAATGAGTGCGTCATGAAAGTGAACGTGGAAGTGACCAGGCGTCTGATCCATGCAGTTGTTGCCGAAAATCACGTCATCATTAAAGCCCGTCGCTGCACATAGAAAAGATTTCTACCTTTGCGATCTGGAAAACGTGCATTGGAGATCGTGTTTCGAAAGTTCCTGTTGAACTGAAAAACCGACCGACGTGGTGTCATTGGCATCACGAGTTGTATAAGGCAAGGAATTCATAAACCCCTGGTGTGACCCAAGGTTTCCTGTCTCAGACCAATCTACAACGCCACTAGTGCTGTAACAAGGACCACACGGACTCTGGTTGTTCGCAAGTTGATTTTCGTCCCGTAATGTCGCTGTAAGTTTTGTTCGAGGTAGGAGTATGTAGCGGACAGGACACTTAACAGTGCCACTTCATGGTTCGCTAATCGCTACGGTCATTCGCGCAACTGCTGATGCATAACAATTTATTAATATGCGAAGCGCAAACTTACACACAGAGATAGAGAGTAACAGCATACCGAAGAATGTTCCCTCTAAGAAATTTTACACTGAATGAATGTTTGTTTTAGTGAGCATGAATATTTTAAGGCTGAGTTAGCGTAGTTCTGAATGACTAACAAACTGTAAATTTATTGGAATAGGTATAAAATCTAATCAAAAAACGAACAAAGTTACACATTTAATTTAAAAAGTTTCTAAAAGGATTTTGCAATATGCTGAGAAGCGTTCTGCTTCTGCCCAAAAAATGTTAATCATTTTTTACTTGTCAACTTGGATTGTTGCAAGTGCGCGAGAATAAGATTTCACTGCACAAATGTTCTAGCGCACCTTAGAAGGAACATTGGCGACGAATATTCGTATTTGGGTCTCCTTACGACAAACGTCTTCGCTCAGCCCTGCAAAGTTTAGCTGAGTCAAAAATTGGAGTTCAATAAACAAGTTATGATTTCATTGTCTCTTAAATCAAACGTAGTTTGGAGGTGAAGTGGCGAGAAAACTTGACCAGGATAGTGCATTTTGTGTTTTCGATGAAAGGAAATTTACAGGTCGCGAAAGATTTTGATTGCACGAAAGAAATAAACAGTCTGTTTTATTTGAAACGCCTTGTTACAAATTTAGTGACTCAGAGATTTTTTCCGCCAGGTAAAATGTTAAGATAGATAGATAGACATATTTATTTGGCGGTACGGAATTAATTGCGCTAGATGTATTCTGTAAAACAGCAAAAACGCCGGGGCACCGAAAAAACACAGAGGTTATCTAGTCAGGTGCCCCATAAATTAGTTAAGGACCAGGATTGGAAGAAGACCGACGGATGGAACCATTGACCAAGATTCTAAGAGAATTTTATCTTACTGGACTTAACCCCTGATAAGTTTCTGATTATTTCATCGTAATCTAACTGACACGAGACTTCATTTTCAACTGAAAATACGGCTGGTCCGCAAGGAAGATCCTGTATTGTTGTTAAGCTCAGGAATGTCGCGATAACTTTAAACTTGGAAAATATTTTTTCATCTGTTGCCACAGTAACAGGACTAGCCAGCAATAGCCTCAGAATAACTCAAAAATTTGGAAAAACAACATAGCAGATCTTTTCAGAAAGAAATCTTAAGATTTCTGGGAGCTGAGAAGCGATCTGCTCCAGAATAACGTACTTTACAGGAACGCATCTTAATTCGTTTTGCACCCAGAAGCTTCTGTAGAAGGAACAAACATTTTCGCACTCCATGCAGCATTTAACCATTTGGTTTTACATAACCGCTTACAATCTGCCAGAGGAGCTTGCACCACCAGAAATCCCGTCTTGTACCCTCAATTGACAACCGCTGTTTCAGAACATGCCTCTTCTGCTATCATGTATCCGCCAAAATCTGAGGTGACATTCACGGTGAGCTCTGAAGTTATTACAGCCCCATGCCCTGTGCTGGATTCACCTTTCGGGGGCCGGGAACAAAAATGTTTTTGGACCGTCACAAATGAAGAACGGTGTGATTTTTTGAGGCACGGTGAACCTAAGTCTATAACCAAATCGAGGTGCACTGATCTCTCTTTTGAAAGACAAAGGACCGACATGATTTTTTTCCAATTAAAAAAAATAAAAAAAATATTTTTTTGGACAGCTATAGCATTGCTAGTGGTTGACCGATTGCCTTGACGGGCTCACACAGCTCAACAGCCAGTGGAGACGGAGTCCGAAAATGTAAAAATGCATCAGTTTTTGTGTCTTGTGCTAGATGGAGGAGTCAACGGATTCGAGCTTTCATCTTGTGTCAATG
>JGI24159J19872_10009024_pt1 | contig 13067 bp, 8 predicted proteins | sample Ectturendosymbi4_FD_19872 | JGI IMG/M metagenome (IMG submission 19872) | reverse complement strand
ATTCCCCCCCCCCCCTGCTCTCAAGTTGCATTCGAAATGTCTTGTAGTTAGTTAAATCTCTTACTTTGGGCAAAAACATTTTTTTACAAAGACACCAGTTAGACGTTTGCAAAATGCAAAATATGGTTTCCGTTTATTGCATATTTCGTTCATCCCTGTGACGACACAAAGGCCCATCTGAAGAAAGCAACGCCATATAGTTTGATTTTCCTTGCAGTCCTGTTCCTAGGATTACCTGGCAAAGAAAGGTGTTCAAAGGAACGTAATTTTCGCGATAGGATGTCGAAGCAAAAATTGGGTAACTACCCTGTCCTGTCTTTGAAAACATCTCGAACCGTGCCTTATGACATCATCGTCTGTTTTGCCGCTCTGACGCTCATGAAGACCGTGAAATTGCGTCATAATGCGAGATGATTTGGTTCTTTTGTTCCGTCACCAACGAAAAGCATATTAACTTTCTTTACACTGCTTCTCCCCCTTTGCACCTGCACAAGTCACCCGAATGCGTAAATCCGATTGGGTCGGTGCTGCGGCATCAGACCTCTCGCTTTACTGTTAATGAAGCAGCGAAGGTTTACCGCTCTTCGTTTCCTCCCGGTTTGGCTTTTTCGTGTTCGCATTATCGGTCATGCCCAGGGTGACTTTAATCAGATGAAAATCAAAGCGAGACAGACACGCAGGGGCGCTGCCCTGTTGAACGCGAAAAGACTGTGAGCACGAATGCCAACCGGGCAGAGTGCCCAAAACACGTTTCGTTTTGTTCTGCGCTTCCACCGTCCCGAAAGCGGCTGTTTCGGACACAAATGTGTTTCTGGTTCGAAATGTCCTGTTGGGAAAAAATTCACAGTGGACATTTAGGCGAAACTTCTAAAAGCTATTTCTTCTTAACCTTAAAAAATACTTTCGTTTCTGAAGCAATGCGTTCTTTTTCAGTTTTCTTCCATACATTCAAGAGTTTCTCAACTTTGCGACATACGCAAGCACCACTGCACGTGAGATATTTATTTAAATTTGTTTTTTAAGGTGATGTGACTGCTATCGCCAACTCTGGATTTGTGGACAGTCTGAATGTTTTTAAATGGGAACATAAACACAGCCGATAGGAATTGCGTAATGGATAGGAGCCGAAACGTGTACTGGGAGTTTAGAATTTACAGTGAGTACACCTCAGCTGGAAGGCCGTTTTTTATTTATTAATATTATTATTATTTCAGCGACAATTAGAAGAAAAAGAAGTTTTGAAAAATAGCATGTCCCATTCATTACTTGTTTAATTTCAGTGAAGTGGCACCAAAGTTGCAAAAAGATTCATTTCCAGTTTGACTTGCTCCACGACCAAATCCTTTTTCAACCGTCATGCGTAAAGTTATGCTACACTTGTTACAAAACGAAAAATGCTGTGTACAGTTGCACCTTGAACTTTGCAGAACTTCATTTTCTGTCCCGCGCACAGCGTTTCTGACATTTACACCAAAGTGCTCTGCGTTTGTCGTCTGTTAGTTTTATGGCCAACGTTGCTCCGTGTAACAACCACCACAAATCTGCTTTACGAACTTCTGCAAGACCTCAGACATGTCAGAGAGAGCAAAAAAATATCCCCGCTTCTAGCCTACCTTTCTCGTAGAGGGCCTTTTCAGTTGGGAAAATGATTCAACAACAGATCTTTTTGATACAAGGATGTGGTTCCAGGTTTCATTCATTAATTCATTTTCACACACGCTTTACCTCTGGAGAGGGTCTCGGGGGACAGCAGCTCTAGGACTCGAAATACCGCACGGTTTTAAGTAACCTTTGATAGATCTGATCAAAACCTATCAATTTTGCACGTTAGTTGATAAGTAGAGGGTTCGAAAGGACATTTGGCAAAATCAATCTGGTCCTCTCCCCTCCATAGTGAGGAATCTGCAACAAAACTAGTTTCTAAACCGAAAGCGTCGCTTGCGACCTCCACAACTAAATTATGTATTGGCACATGCACTGCCCCTGAATGCCACCCCCTACGGCTACAGGCCTGAGCGGTACCGAAAGTTTTTTCCAGGTGGGGGGACAGAAGCCGTTTACTCTGAAAAATTTGTCGCTTTCCCAATTTCCGTCACCAACTTTTCTCGTGCAAAGTGGATCTCTATCGTCTGGTTGACAGAATTTCTTTAAATTTCATCTAAAGTCAGTTAAAAAAGGTCATCCATTTTTTTCCGAATCGGAGTATAGCTGAAGACGTCAGCGCCTCAACGTTTCAAAATCCGCGTTGGCATTTTTCCTTTTGGCCTAAAAACTGCCCTTATATGCGTTTTGCCCTTAAGTATATTTCCATGCCCTGAAAATGCGCAAGACCTCCCGTGATTCGTTTGATATCCACAAACTTGGCAGATCTAGCTAAAAGTGGGCACCCTCCCAAACACCCGTCGCACATGGTATGCTTGCGCACATTTGCGCTGAGGCTTTGCGACGGCGAAAGTTTCATCCGCTCACTTCAGATGTCTGATGCTTTTTGCAAGTCCTCCTTTCTTCCACAATGTAAACTTGTGCAGTATGGATTTTTAGTTCCAGATAAATAAGTAAAAATACAAATAAACGCGAATAAACCATCATTGAAACGCGAAACTCTCAGAACGGCCGCAAGATCCCGTAAGAGGTTGAAAATCTGTTATTCGCAAGCGGTACTGACACGTTAAAGTGCTTGGTGCGAAAATTTCACGCGTAACGGCTTATCCACTTGAAAACATTTCGTTTCACTTCATAAATCGATCAATAGCTCCACTTTTTTAGAAAGCAACGGCTCACAGCTGCACTTCTTCAGATGTAAACAGAATTCAGCACATTTGCTTCGAAGGCAGACGCAGTCCATCAGTCGAGATGTATGGGCAGTTAAGTCCTAAGTCTAATCTTGGCACGAATCAGCATATATGGTGAAGAATCGCGTTCACTGTCGATGATACCAGATCAAATTCTCTAAGAATGAATATGTAGGCCGTTTAATCTCAGCAATCATTTTGTGCTAGCCTTTAGGAAGCTGTAGCTTAAGAGCAGCAACATCTATAGAAACATCAGCAAGTTTTCAAAAACCTTTTATCGGATTTCGCATTGACGAAGTATTATGATGGTCACTTAATCAAAACGAATTGTAAGCTACAGAATGATATTTGTGAGTATTCCCAAAACGAAACCAGTCAAAAACGCCATGCAACCTACTGATTCATAAAAACCTGATCTGAAACTTTCAAAGTACATCACAACTTCTTAAGATACAGAATTACGGAGTCAGTTTGTCGTCAACACGAAAAGAGCATGTTGTCAGGGCCCTTTATTTTCAATTCTTTTCCCTGCTGTATACTTCCAATGTTAAAGTGTCATTGCAATTATGAAAAATTACCCTGTCTTGTGGTGTTCGGCCCCATCTTACAAGGAAATCCTGGTGACGTGCCGAGTTAATCAGTTTCTTATTTTGTTGGCGTAAATTATCCGAACATTATTGCGATCTAATAACGCAAGACGCTTGGATACCGAAAAATGCTAATGCTGTCCACTAGAAAAGTCCACCGGGAGTGGATTGGTCTTCTCTTGATGTCGGGGATTGGAACGCACGTTTCATTCAGTTTCAACCAGATGCGACCACGTGACCGATTTGGGAACTGGGACAGGAGAAGGGCTGTGGTGAAAAACTGCGAACAGAAAATATGCTCCTGATTTTACTATTGTTTGGCATCAAGACAACTCAGTTCTTGTCACCCAGGTCAAAACTTCAAAACGGTGTCCTGATCTGTGCTAATTACGCGGATCGCAAGTCCATTGACACTTGTGTATGTGCAGCAGCTGTAGCAAGCTAGCAGTGTTCTTGCGGGAAAGCTTCAGCCTTGCGCTTACAGCCAGTGCGATTCGTCTCCGTCTCGAAGGATGCAAGCATGCGTCTCGAGACCTTTTACTCGAGACTTGGAATTACTTATAGACATGGGTATGTGAAGCAGGGACGCCGGAGCAGCGGTACGGCAGGGGGGGGCAGTTAAAGGGTTGGGGGCAATGGAAACTTATAAAATGCAAAAAATCGCTACCAGTTTTGCTTGTTTCTGTTTGGCAACAATGTTGACCTCAAAAACAATAACAAAAATTATAGAAAACCATTCTGAATTTTCTGGGTGCACCAATAACTGCAATAAATTTGTTTCAAGCCGATCTTTATAAGCCATGAAATTATACCTATGATACTGTAATGAAAAGGCACCTCTGCCTCCGTTGCCCCCCTTATGCCCCATTTCTCCGTCGTCCCTGGGTGAAGATCCACTGGCTCAACCTGTTGACTGTTAGGTTTATCCTCGATGAAGAAAAATCCAAAAATATTTCCAAAATGGATAGAATTCGACGAATTTGAAAGGCTCGGATGCACCTCTAACTGACAGATTTTTAGGCCTCGAATCTCGGTCACGAATATTCATGTTTCCGGCTCGGTTTTTCTTTTATGGACAAGGACTTGATCTCCGAGGAAGGTTTCGATTACATCACTGATATTAACTTTCAACCTTTGATTTATTTTGTAAAAAATGTCGGGTACATATTTGTGACGTTTTTGCGTAATATTGTCGTTAGGCTTGACTTCTCAGTGGTTTCGCGCATCTTTTTTAGTCAAATATAAGATTACAGTCCAGTGAGGCTTGCGCTGCAGCTTGTTTAATTTATCACCGCAATCGATTTCTGCGTGAACTCATCAGACGGGTGTTTATCTACTCTTGGTTATACTGCACTTCAATGAGGCTGAGTCGTGCCATATTTGTTAGTGGTGTATTCTGTTCTATCTTTCCCTTTTCCCGGCCCAAACAGCGTTGCATCTCGGTAATTGGCCGACTGAAGTACCACGGTTGTAGTCCAATTCACCTCAATTACAGTGCAGTCGGAATCGAAAATTTCAGACTCAGAGCAAGTCTGTTGGACACCCTATAATCATTCATTGAAACCTGGCCTATGTGTATTTATTTGATTGTCTGTGAAGAACACGTGCAGATTCCAAGGATTTTCCAAAATTGAGGTTCAAGTACACATCTGTTTTCTTCAACGTTTCGTACGATATGTTGAGAAATTTTAAAGACGTTGGACCTGGGTCATCCATGGTATTGCGCAAAGATGCACAAGTTTTTTCTTGTCTGGAACCTAAAGGAGTAAGCTGTAACAAAAACTGCTTGCCGCAAACTGCAAAAATCATTTCAAAATGCGCGCGTTCTGTAGGGAATTGACCCATCATTGAGAAAATACAGAAAATGGGACACATTACGCAAAAAATCAGATGCAAACAAAATATTGGAAAAGCAAACAGACTAGCCTAGTCAAAAATAGCCCAAAGTCAAAAATAGCAAATGAAAGGGGGACCATTGCAAACATGAACGAAATAATCTCATGACTAGGACAACCAAAAGTCCTTTTTTAAAGCTTATGAAACGTCCACAAACCAAATTTTACGCTCATACCATGAAGGAATCCCAAGTTATAAGGTCAAAAAAAGTCAAAATCTATCATTAGGTCAAAATTTATCGTTGGGTCAAACTTTTCTTGCAACACAGTTTTTTTCTCTTAATCGATACTTTATTGAAACTACAACAACAGATATGGATATACTTTTGCAAATTTATTTGCAATTCTGTCATAATAATTGGTTTGTTGCGATTTCTGACATAAGGATGTTGTTTTTCCCACCACTGGACGATTGAATGTTGTGTAGGATAGGCGTGCTGAGGAAAGAAACGTGGTCTTACAGTACTTGGTTTGGTAAATGCTCAATCCATTATTGCACATAGTGTTTCAACTTTATATGATGTTGTCAGGTTTGACTCGACTTTGGTTATTAATGTACTTATCAATCCATCATCACCAAAGTTAAACAACCAATTTTTTTTATAATTTCGAAGCAGAGAGAGCATGAATATGCTTCTGGGTTAACCTCAACACCTAAGGCTGAATTATTTTGCAATTGCAAACGCAGAAAATTTATAGGTCAAAGTAAAGTCAAAATTTTAAAATTGGAAAGTGAAAATTTTTCGTTTTTAGGTAAAAAAATTGATTGCACTACCTACTCATGACATTTCAATTGAACAACAGATATTATAGAAACATAAATGTTAAATAATATAGCCTGCCTACACAACAATCATTTGCATAACACAGATGGTGATGGGTAAGCAATGGGTAAAGAGTTGAAGCATGTACAGATGAGCAGGTGAATCATGCACATAGGTGAGAGTAGTAAGCAACAATGTACAAAGGTTATGAGGCGGAGAGCAATGTAATAAACACAACATTATCAGAACAAAAGCAAGGCCATAAACAGTGTTTATCCACAAAAATCATGAAGATGTGGGCTACTACAGTTACCCACGGACCATAATGGAGCACCTCAGTTGCATGTAGGCCTATGCCCCACCAAGCACATAGCACCACGGAATGAGGTTGAATAGGCAGAGGTGGAGACAGATTATAAAAAGGTGTGGCAGTAAACAGTAATCCAGTATGTGTAGTGTCGAGTATATGTAAAACAAAATAAGGTTAGTTGAAGAGTGGAGTATTTAGTTTTAGAAAAGATATCATTTCATTCATACTGTCATCATGTGTGTCATGACTTATGACATATATCCACCTATTGTACAACTCATGTTGGTAATTGGTATCATGATGTTGGCACCATAATTCAGCTTTACAGATTTGTGGGCCTAGGAATTAAACTGAAGTCAACGTCTGTGAGATCCTGGAGGTGAACACTGCTTCGTTTGCCTCGAACTATCTGACAAAGTTTGTCATCTCTTGCCCATCATTGTCTTTGAGGATGCACCTATGCGTCCAGCAACACAGTGCAACGCGGTGGGTCTAGACTCTAGACAGCATGTCTGCTATGCCGTTGCTGGGTTGCCATACATGACGGGAGGTACTGGTTTGTGTTTACGGACTCTGTAACTGTAAACCGTCAATGAAGAGTGTCGAAGCGGTCTCGAACGTAAACAGCAAAGCACACTGGTTCCCAAGCCTGGACATGATTGGCATCGGCTCGCGCACAATGTCATAAAGACCATTGTGTAGCATCCGCAGGTGTGCGCATTGTAGATCGCAACACGACGCACCTGCTCGGTGTCGCTACCCTTCTCAGGCTTCTGGGGAACGCCTCGTAAGATTCCATTCTAATCTAATTAGCAGGTGCCGAGTTTATTTATTCTTCAAAATGTCAGTTGACAACTTGATCATTGCAACTAGCAGTATTCTAGCGACTGTCAATGCATCAATGCATAGTTTTCTGAACAACCGACGAATAACAAAAGATATTTTGCAACGCCCTACTTTCAAAACGGTTTTAAATTTTCTGCATTAGTATATTACAGCATTTTTCCCCGTGGAAAATGTGCCCGGCTAGCTCAGTCGGTAGAGCGTTGGACTCTTAATCCAACGGTCGTGGGTTCGAGCCCCACGTTGGGCGCTAAATTTATCAAATTTTGTAACTGTATCCCAAATCGATAAACTGATCTTGGTGGGATACAAAACAGTTACACATATAACTCGTGCTATTGCTAGTGATAGGAGAATTCTTTCAAAACTAAGTTTTTTGAAGCAAAAGTACGTTGATTATATAATTGATCCGCTTCAACAAACAACTGCGAATAATTCCGGTTTCTCGCAGTGGTTGGGCCCACGCACGGATTAGCGATGCTCAAGGTGAAGGACCTACGCTAGGGTAATTTCAGTTTATGGTACCCTACCTGCTGTCGATCATTCTTCTGACACAACCTTCTCTAACTGTATCTGTGAACAAAATTTATTGTATATTAGGCTATAAACCGCTGTAAAACATTCAGACACTGCAGGCTTTTAGAGAAGCAATCGTTATATCGTTACAATTGGTCCACAAAATGTCTCGGATGGTGCTGAATTTGCTGGTGCTGACACAATTTACAAACGTTTTGCTTAGTGCATATAGGTTTGTTCATTGAAGAAATAAAATCGCACCTTTTTGGCAACATACCGCGGAAACTTTTCAGTTGTTTGGTTCTCTGACTGTACTCGATGAACCTGAGTAAATGCAGTCGCAGCCAAAGCGAAATAACAATGCTTGCTACTCCCATGGTTGACGGTCGGCAAAGGAAGGCGTGTGGTGAGGAAAGCAATATTGAATTTTAATCTTGGTACGCTGTCAAGCCACTATGGGTTAAACAAAGCAACGCCAGATTGACAAAGTGTTGGTTAAAATTGTCGGTGTATAGTTAAGTTGGAAAGCAAAAGTTCCAAACTGAAGAAAGAGGCAACAAATATCTGCAGCGTGGAGTTCCAGGCCTTGGCCTATGCGTTGATCCAACTCTGCTCACACTCCACAGACAATCTGATATTTGCCTACTATTATGTGCACTCAACCGTATGGTTTTTGAGGTGAAATTCAACCGGAAAGAAAAAATACGCTCTTGTGTAGGACGTCATTAACCACATACTGGAAAGAAGACAGATTTGTAGCTGAATTGTAAAATCTGCTTTAGCGCATCAACCCGGAGAGAAGCTGATAAAATCCCGATGGCTTGCTACGCTGAGATCAGGAACACACAAAAGCATACCGCGCTCGATAATTACGAAATAATTCTGTGAAATAACTGCAGGTGTTACAACGCAATCAAGAGACTCCAGGTGTTGTGTGGAAGCGGAGATAGCGTCCAAACATGCTTTTGCCAACGCACAAAGCTTTGAGCGGAATGACATATGAGCCGGCTTTACACAATCTACCGACAGGTCGACCCGTGAGAACCACGCGCCGGGTGCGATATTACATTGTTCTAAAACCGATGTCACCACGTCTTTTTCAACCAAGTATTTATTGCACTGGACGTAATATGTCGCGGCTAGCGACCGAGGTCCAGTGTAAGTTACATCCAGGAATGAGAAACTAAACTAAACAAGATGTCACGTGACTCTCAAGCTCCCTTTATGATTTGAAAATAAATCGCGAAGTCACCACATAGCAACAAACAACCTCCCGTGGCGATATCCCAACTGTAACGTGTGAGAACATCTCAACAGCTAAGTTCCTCCCGCACCTATTCGATATAGGCTGTACTTTAGTAGGGCCGGTGTGCCGTATGCCATGATTCACGTCAGCGTCCTTGGACACGAAAATCCGGAATTCCTCTCCTAGCATACGCACAGACCCTTTTACCACGTTTGTTCTTTGTGTTCGTCGCTTTCATGCTATGCACGCCCGAGTAAGACAGCTGGAAATAAGTGTAGCTCAGAAAATTTGTACGATGAAGCCCTTAAAATTTTGTAATTTTGTAATAAACGTTAAAGTCACGATAAACAGCACGGAGGTTTCTTTGGAAGAGATTTTTTGTGACGTAGTGACTGAAATCCTGGCGCTTCAGTTCATTTCGCAGGTGCTTACTTTTGCTCAGCTAGGGTCTGAGATGTTTGGGGCTATATAGACACATGACAACAACCTGCGGAGTGACATCGTAACGTAAAGCGATAAAGAAAGTTTTTCTGAACTTTTTCGAGATCTTTTATTCTTTTAAGGCAATCGTTCCCAACCATTTTACGATCTCGTACCACTTGGAAACCATACTTCCTCCAGTGTTTTTTTTAAGCCGTTTTTGGGTGTCAAAATGACACCGTAAAATTTTGCAATGACACCCTAAATTCTGAAAGCTAAGACAATATGGTTTCCTTGCATTGAAGTAAAACGATTTGAGGGAAGCATGTTTTCCTGCACGCGGCCATTGCAACAGCGGCTGCAGTGATAGGCCGGCACAATTCTCTGGCGCAGAAGTTGGAAGCGTAAATTATAAGAATGTTATCTGCGCATTGTCATGCGCACCGTCTCACTTCAGCCTGTTGCTACACTNCCGCAGATTTGNACAGTNTACGAAAATGTGAAAGCACTTTAATGCAATTATGTANGTGTTTTACTGTTTCACCGTTGCGATCGGCTTGCCAGGAGATGCATCAGGCTACAATGAAGACAAAAAGTCGGTAGTTGCAGCGCGCATGCTAAACAAGGTGGTTGTCGAGTGAGGCAACTGTGAGAGCTAGGAGTGAGATTTTGGCTATTTGGGCCGCACTGAAACAGCTGTGAGAAACAAAATGTGATGCACCGAGCATCTTTTTACTGCGACTTGTGAAAACAAAAAATTCCATTATGGTGCTTTCCTTTTGCCAACATGCTACCTCACCTGACAGAACTGAGCAAAGTTTTTCGGTCGGGATGTTTTAACTTGGCACAGATGAAAGCTTCCGTAGAACTGTGCATCATTCAATTGTCTGATGCCGCTGCCAAATGCGAGCTTAAAGCTAATTGGAAAGGTTTGAGAGTGAATTAGGGAAACTTAGAACGCTGGATGATGGTTTGGCTGACTCGTGTGCGTGACATCAGTAGCGCAGCCAAGAGTTTTGTTCAGGAGGGGCCAGTTTATGACATTGTCAGTCACTATCGTCGCCTTTAGTCCGACTGTTCCTTCCGTTTATTTTCTAACAATTGAAAATTGATGTAAAGCACCAGTGAAAATCTTAGCAAGTTTGTTTCGCCATGGGCTCTTCGGCCTCATACTGTCTGCGCCACTGCGTGACAGGTGGCATGGCGTTTTGGAAGGGCACCGAAAGGTTGGCAAACTGATCATCCCAATACACAGAAAGGGAGACGGGGTGAATGCACCAACTACTGAGGCATCTCTGTCCTTAGCCTCCCTAGAAAAGTATACGCCAAGTGCTTTGTAAAAAGATACCTCGAAATAATTGAACCTAAGCTGGATGATACCCGGTGCGGTTTTCGTCACGGCCTTAGCACATCACAGCAAAATTCCACTCTCCAACAGATTTTCGAGAAATCTTGGGAACATTCCAAAGACGTATACACATGTTTTGTCAACCTCGGGAAATTATATGACCTGGTTCCTCCTGAAAAGCTTTGGGGAGTGTTCCGGGAGAATGGTGTTGACGGCCATCTCTTACTGGCCGTCAAGTAACTGTATTCCTGCTCACAATCGGTGGAGTTAAATCACAACCGTTCACCGTGCTGATAGACTCCCGACAAAGGTGTGTGCTGTCACCACTCCTCTTCATAGTCTATATCAGGGGTCTTCAGACTACGGCCCGTGGGCCAAATCGACCCGCAAAGCCATTTCTTCCGGCCGCAAAATATATTTTGACAATAATGAAAAAATGATATATTTACAAAAATTGTGTTCATTTGGTAGAATGCAATTTTTCCGATACCAATCACGTTACTTAAGATGTCCGGCCCTCGAAGTGTTATGCAATAGCTTATGTGGCCCTCTCCCAAAATATTGAGACATAGCCGAGTCGACGAGGATGTCGCCGTTGGGAACTGCAGAAATTACCCATTGCTTGTTGCGAACGATTTGGTACTGTTAGCAACTTCTCGACAGGGCCTTCAAAATGCACTTGATCGGTTTTCAGCTGCGTGCATCCAAGTAGGAACTAAAATCAACCCTAAACAGACCGATGCATTATGTCTCTCAAGACACCCAAACAAGCCCGTCCCCAGGATTTAGCAGCAGGGGGGGGGCAAAAACCAAAAAGAGGGGCCAAAAACCAGAAGGGGGGGCCACATTTTTAAAATACAGCATTGGATGTATGCAGCAACCGGGGGGCCAAACGTGAAATGGGGGGACACCGATTTCAAATGGGGGCCGGGCACCACTGGGCCCCCCGCTGGCGACGGCCCTGCGCCGAAAGCAGTGTGTTCTGCAAGTGAGCGGCAATATAGCCTACTGCAGCAGGTGAAGTTTAAGTACCTTAACATTTTGCGGTGGTATTCACGAGTTGCAGAAGTCGGAACAAAGAGGTTGAAACCCGAATCCCGAGGCAAACGCAGTTCCGCGTGAGCTTTGTTGCTCTGTGGTGAAAACAGGAGCTTTCAAAGTTCGCAAAGCTTTCAGTTTTTAAATCGGTCTTTGTTTCGATCGTCATCTGTGGACATGAACCTTGAGTAATGACTGAAAGAATACTTTCCCAAGAACAAGTGGAAAAAATGTTTTTTTTGCGAAAAGTTCAGGGTGTGACACTTCGTGACAAAGTGCACAGGTCTGAAATCCGTAAAGCCCAGAATATCAAGCCACTTCTCCGAATCGAAAGATCCCAGCTACGTTGGTTCGGCAATGTGTCCAGAATCTCCCAGAAAAGATTAGCGAGGCAAGTCTTGTTGGCTACACCCACGCGAAAGCAGCCGAGAGGTCTTCCAAGTACCAGGTGGCGTGACTACATCTCCGACTTTCCTTGGTCCCGTCTTGGTGTGGGCCGAGGTGATCTTTCTGAGATAGCTGTTGATCGTGAGGTATTTCGGGACCACCTAGGGCTGCTGCACCCGCAACCCTTCCCAAAGGAAAAGCGGGCAGGAAAATGAACGAATGAGTATGGACACTGAAATTTTCTATTTATAAAATTGTCTTTAGATTTTTGCCAAAATCAAAATATCGTGTTCTAATAATTAGGCATATTTTAACGGAACCTTGCAATTGTATGAAAATCAGTAAAAATCATCAGACATAGAAGGGAAAATCGTGTTGACACCCAAACCTCCACCACGACACCCCTCAAAAAAGCTTAAAAAAAACACTGCCAAGGGGTACATGTATCCCAGGCTGGTAACATCTGTTACAGAACTTACTAATTATGCACGACCTTGGAATGTAAATTCTTTCCATGAATTAGAAATGTAATGTACAAAGATGTTTCAACTACCACGTCACAATTGTAGAAACATTTACCAAACGCAATATATAATGCGCATGATTGACTGACGAAATAGAAGCATATAGCTGCCCAATATCAGTAGCGGACACAGGCTAATTTGGTAGGGAGGGATGCGATATTGATTTGCAATGAACCCAATGCTTCACAGGACCATATTGCGTAAATCAATCACTTCCACATACTTACATTTACGAGGAAACAAGTCTAAGCTTGGTTCAGAAGACGCTTGAGTGATAAAACTGGTCAAACTTTAGCACGGAACCAACAAGCAATAGTGTGGCACATAACAGCGATCTGACGTATTCACTGGGCTGGCGTCGGCGCAGGTACATCGAGGAGCCGAGATAAACAGTTCA
>JGI24159J19872_10009023_pt1 | contig 13068 bp, 5 predicted proteins | sample Ectturendosymbi4_FD_19872 | JGI IMG/M metagenome (IMG submission 19872) | reverse complement strand
TTTTCTTGGTCTGTATAAACAGATCTTCGTTGTCGGCATTGAGCCGCATCACGGTCGACTGGACATGCAGCAACTAAACGGAATTGCAGGAGATCCTGAGAACGTCGTCATTGTAAAGAAGCCATACGGCGCCCAGAGTGGTTTCGGTGGACTCACTAAAATGATCTCGGACAAAATAACGGCAAAAATCTGCGGTGGCAGACAAACCGTTTGTTTGTTTAAACATAATTAATGCCAATTGTTTTCAATCGCTTTTCTCTTTTATGTGCGCTTAGCTTCTACGAAATGTGTCCGAAGTGCGTGTGAACCTGCGCGCATTAATGCTTTGCGTAAACAGGAAGGGGCACACAGGACCCGAATGACAAGGTTGGCTACATATACTACTTTCTTCATTACGTAAATGCTAGTTGAAAGCTCTTGAAAAAAAACTTATAGCTATACTGTGTACCCAACAGGTATTTTTTGACAGCGGTGCTTGTTTTCTGACCAACTATCATTTTCGAATATTGTTGCAATCTTGGGCTACACTTTCGATCTCACGTTTTAAACATTTTCAGAGCTGCTTAAACACGCAGTAGAAGAAGTTATTGCAGCTATACCGTAAAACATTCCTCTTAATCACAAAATAGATTCTTGCAAAGAGCCGTTACTGATGCTTATAAGAAAAAATGCTGCGAACGGAATTGATACAAAGGAATTTCGTAGTCTTAACAAGACACCTACTACTGTTCCTACTGTTTTGATCAGATCTGGCCCACCCGCCTTAAGAAATCGTTGACTGGGGGTAACAAGAGGCTACAAAATTTCAAAAACATAGTGTTGCATTAAAAATGGTGCGGTAGTCAATACTCTCTAAAATCTGCATTCTCTATTTTGATGATCATCGATTTTGACCTTTAGACATTTCACGAGAGACCTCTTGTGGGAGCGGCTTCTTCTGTGTGTAGGTGAGCTTGCCCCTGATAGAAAGATTGTTCATACCGGGTGAATATTGTTTTAAAAGATGTATGCAAATTCAAACAAAAATGGACTGTTATAGTCTCTCAGTTTCTTTGACATTATTTATTATTAGGATGGAACACTTCCTCAGTTATTTCAAATCCGGCGTAGAAGCAAACTCATCCAATTTCTGACCTATATAGCCAGATTTCACTACCTTTACCATTGGGGATAGCTAAACAGAAATGTCCACATTAATATGAGGGTGTGACATTATAATGAAGTTTTCAAAACAAACGTTTTTTTGTTTTTTCTCCTGTATAGTCACATTCTGCAAAAACATTCTTTTAATTTTAGTAAAAACGATCAAAGCCAAAACGAATGTTATACCTGTTCTTTTAAACAGGCTCCCAATGCAGTGGATTTTGGTTCAATTTTCGTGATTAGCAAGTTGTTACTATGAAGAATCGCTCCTGAATTTCAATGTTAGTTTGCTCTATACCAGCTGTGTCCAACCCAAGTGGCTTACTGAGTCAAAAATTATGTCACTACCAAACCCTGCTCAGATAACCTCTAAACACAAACACTTTTGTTGTCCTTGCCCATAATGGGCAGATTTTGTTTATTCGTTTATAATGTACTAACTGACAGGCTTAGACACGCGCGCGGGTGTTTTTACCAGTTAGCAAGTCTTCTCAAGCTCATCCGATCGGAAAAACACAACGTGTTGATTTTGGAAAACTTTTTATATGATGAAGAACAAAAGCAATTTTCCAAACAAGAATGTGGGAAGTGCTCTTAGCAAATGAACGAAAAAGCGACGAAAAATCAAAAAATTTCGCCCGTAGACGTCATTGGTGTTTGGTTTAAGGTTTAAACAGAACCTCATTTTAAGCTTGTGGTTCTATCTGCAATAAAAGTAAATTAGGTTGAGACATGAATGTGTTCTATTTTCTTTGCAGGTTTCAGCCACATTAATCAACCTTGCCCAAAACGGGCAAATTTTTTACGANAATCAGGCACATAAGGTAAACTTGCCNNAAATGGGCAGATACTTCACGACAATTGTTGGGCAATTAGATTGATCGCGGCACTGCTATTGACNTCATGTCTCATATANGGCCACTACCGTGGCCACAGCCAGTCCCGCGCTCACATACAGCCAGTCCCGTCGCCACATACGGCCAGTCCCGTCGTCATTTGGTAGGCTAAGCCCCCCCAAAGAATGCACCAAGCCCCCCAAATTGAAATATGAAAACTATAAGTGAGTGGAGTTTTGTCAGTTTTTACAATGTCAAGACAACAACAGGGAAACAAAAAACTCAATCTAACCATAACGAAGGATGATTTCACCCACAACTCGCCCTAACCATAAGGTGGGGTGAGTTTCACCCGAACTCACACTAACCATAATTTGGGGTGATTTTCACCCCAAACTCACACTAACCATAACGTCGGGTGATTTTCACCTAGGAACTACGTGGCCACCACTCCTGCCTAGGTAGAAATCACCCGAGGTTAGTATTCCAGTGGTGTGAGTAATCGTTGCAGAACACTTGAAAGTGATCAATGCAGACAAGTGCTCCCCATCGTTGGCAGTTGGCACGTGAACCTCGTTTTGATTTGTTTTGGTGTTGGACAGGTTCCACAGCGTTGTCTGCTCTCAAAGTTAATGTCCTCAATAAAAATGTTTTGGCCTTTTACCACAAGTGCAGGCACAACAAGAGCAAGCCATTTTTGGTTTAGCCGAAGTTCATGAAACATTAATTCGGAACAGAGAAGAACAAGCCTCATCATCATCGATAAAATGTTTTGACCTTGCACACACAAGGTGCATGCCCTTTCTGGTTCAAACTTTTTTCCTCTGACGGAGAAGGCGTCACACCTCCCCGTCTGTTTCTCGATGAAAACCACGAGCTGAGCAGGAGCCATTCGCGCCAGATTGATTTGCGTCCTCAGGGCTTGCACTCGTGTGATCTACTCCCGTGCTGGCTTCGATCAAAGGCTGCTGGCGTGGCTTACTAGAGAACCTACAGTCCTGCATGCATCAACTCCTTTTGCCCAAATTGGTCAAGGTTACCTTACGAGGGATCTTTGTGTAAGAATTTTGCTGCACCTCAGGTAACCATGGGTCAATTTGGACAAATTTTTGTTCCCCATCGAAAACTACAAAACTTGTGCAGATTTCGATAGAACTTCCCGAAAGAGCGTCTAAAAAAATGCAGCTGCTGAAAGAACCAGCTTTCTACGTGAATGTTAACTAATTTTAAATTTAAGTAGAACCGTTTGCCCAAATTGGGCAGAGGTTACCTGAGCANGGTTAACCAGGGCCNCAAATTGAGTGATATATCAATGATGGCTGCACATTTAATGGCTTACTTTGATCTTAGCAAATCAAATTTATCTATGTACTGAAAGCGTTCAATTCCTAACAGCAATGGTAATAGACGTGATAAAGTGCGACTGAAGACCAAATAATCATAAATTTCAAATTCAAGATTATAGAAAAAGGACAGGTTGTTAGTATGCAGGATACTTCTGCAGCAAAAACCTAAACTGGGCCGCACAAAACCTTTGACTGGGCCACATGCAGCCCACGGTCCGCGGGTTGGACATTGCTGCTCTATACCTACAGTATGCAGGGGGCAGACTAATCTGGTGGGTTGAGAGGTTCAGGTAACGAAAATGTGTTTAGAAATTAGTTTTCTTTTGTAGTCATAGGCACGTAAGGACCAAAACGACATTTCGTAAAAACTAAGGCGGTTAAGTTGACAACCTACTGTATGTGCAATGTTGCATTAAGTTTTTTCAGTTGCGTACCGCATGCCCTTTTTTCATAGCTCCGGGTTGTAATTAGCGCCATGCTACTTACCTGCCTTTTTTGCACCTTGATTAACGTGATTGAATTGTTTAATTGTGAGCTGTGGATTTGACTGCTTCGTCAGTTGTCACTTTTCTCTTGTTGCTGTGTTTATTTCTTTTTTTCGCGATGACTCAAGAATGTTGCCAACAAACTCTCTGGTATTTTTGCCGAGGAACGCACAGCGAGGGATTAGTACATAAGAAAAGGCAAAAATCTAACAGTNATGGCTGCNTTGGGGTTCAAACTCACATTATCGAAAGAAATGCCTGTTGTTTCTCCGGAATCCACCACGGTGTGCATACTTTGCGGGTTTCAATGATTCGGATGCAGCATCGGGCCTGGATTTTCATTCAGTGTAGGGCTTTAGGAAAAATGTATAGTTTTTCAAGCTTGTGCAAACATTCTTCTTATTTTACAACTTATGCAGCTACATTCAAAAGAGGTAGTGTATATTTTACCTTCAACGGCAAAATCTCTGCTGAGGCTATTTTGCCATTTTTTGCCTCTTATCGCAAAACTGACTGCTGCCTTTAAGTGAACTGGAATCATTTGGTATTTCCAACAGCCTTCATCAAATTTGGGTCAAATAAAAAGCTTTATTCAAGTTTTGGGTGAAGTTAGAAACAATTGGGTAAATTAGAAGCGTTTGGGTACCATGGGTCCAACAGCTGCAATTATATCTGTGCAAATGAGAAAAGCTTAATTTTAATTTGAGTGAAATTAAAAACCTTTACAGAAATTGTTACAACAGCTTCATTGAAATGTAAGTAACTTGAAACAGTCTTATCAATGACCTTGTAACGCATGACTGGAAACAGACGCGGCTAGTAGCTGTGATTATTGGCCTTACAACTAGTCCATGGACCTCAACGTCACGGGTCGGTGAAGTACATTAAGCCGCGGATGTGGTCTTTGCTGTCAAGGTCAACGCAGTGAGCATGGTACGTGATTTGCGTGACTTTCGAAGCGAAAAACAGGCGTGCGCGTGCGACGTGGCAAATGGTTTACTTGGACAATTATNTCAGTGGTGAAGCTTATATGATTTAGCACAACGGTGCACAACCTGCGGCCTTCGATAATGAAATTTGCGGCCGTCTACATNTACTNTAAGTTAAAATATAAGATTTGGNGGCCGTGCTGGCGTATATTGAAGNAAAACAAATGCAANGCAAGAAAATCAGTCGACATCAGGATTGCCAAATTTTTTTTGTAGACTATGACCAAAATGGCTGTTTTTTGAAAACGTTATGGCCAAAATCACAAAATATTTTAACTATGGTGATTTCCATATTCATAGGTGTCTCAAATTGTTCAGAGGCAGTATATTTTGTGCCGAAAAAATGTGGTTTTGCCAAAGAAGCAAGTTTTTATCCTAAACAACAATTTTTGCCGCAAACTTAAAATTACCTGTTGCAACTTGTCTTTATTTATCTTAATAAAACTTAGAGCCATATATTAAAAACTATTGCAGATACCTGCATCCATTCTGACCTATTTCTGGATTAAACAATTTGAAATTAACTTTCCAATTCAACGACAAGGCTAGAATTCTCTTGATCTTGTCCTCGAAATATATGAACAAAAGATTTTAGCCATGAACTGCATTAAATTGATGATCACAATGAGTTAACCACGTGCTCAAAACCATCAGTAAGTTCACATATGAACGAGAGGCCAGGAACACTTGTGAACCAACGTTGACTCATGATAGTTCCGACTGAAACACTTGCACAAAATCTACAAGATTGCAAGGGCGAAATAAATAATTATTACACACTTTGAACATTACATGGTTGAAGTTACTGCAGAGTGGTACTGTAAAAGTGATGAGAAACTTCTAAAAGTAATATCCTACCAAAATTCAAAATACTTCCATGACATTATCAGTCACACAACCGAGTACAGCAGTACGAGCGCAGCAGATACCGATGGTAACTAAGAGATTATCACTGACTGAAGCATCTGTACAAAATCTACTGAATACAAGGGCTAAATCGTTACTACACACTTCCAAGCAATAAAAGGTTTAAGTGCCACGGTGTTACTGTAAAAATGAGTGATACGAATACCGTCGAAAAAATACAAAATGACAAAATATTTAATGAAAACTTTATTTTACAGTGACAAACCGAAAAAATGGCCAAAAAATGGCCAAATGCGTTTTTTTCATGACCAGCGCAGTTAAAAAATGGCCAAATTTTTCGAAATTGGCCATGAAATGGCCATTCTGGCAACCCTGGTCGACACGATGCCTTACTATCTGGATGGTGATGTAACAAAGAGTTATAGAACGAATACGCATTTATGTTTGAAAGTGTTCTGTATTGGTTGGCACTTGGCAGTAACCTATTCTTTCATGCGACGTATCTCATAAAATAAACTAGAACTCGTTGGCGGCCGTACTTCATATAAATAAAAGTAATGCAGCCGGCATTAGCAAAAGGTTCTACACCCCTGATTTAGTATGCATGATTTTCACCAGCTCAGGTGCAATCCATTAGAGCGCGTTCCCACTTTATTTAGCCTAGTACATCATGTGGCAGAAAACTCCGTTGTTGACCACTTCTTCTCATATAATGTAGTTAGGTTGCATTAATGTACAGCAAATTAGAGTTAGTTACAGTACATGCGGTGGTGGCATTCAAAAGTGTTAAGAACAGGTTCTGTCACAAAAGTATTTAAATCTGCAGTATGGCATGGATGACATGAGCTGCAAGCCATTCATAGGATATATTTCTGTGGATTTTTCCAGAGGATGACCCAGGAAAATTTTGTTAAGTTACACTCATTACAAGTCAGACGTTTAGGTTTGCTGATAGCTAAAAATCTAATAAAAAGCTTTATTAAGGTATTTGAAATATTTAAAAGGAGTAAGGAAACCTTAAAAAAAATTAAGCAAACTTTTGTTTCTGAAGCATTTAAAGATGTTAAGTTTATTGGAAACCATAGATACTATTTTTGCTAAAATGACAGCATGCAACACCAATATAAATTATAATTAGGAGTTGCATTAATAGTTTTTTATAAATCTTGGTGAAACCAATAAGCACAACTGTAACGGTTTTTTCATGTCCATAAAAATATTCAGGTGAGTTACCATTTTTGTGCAATTACCGTATTTTCGGGACCATAAGGCGCACCGTATTATAAGGCGCAGTATGAAATATTGAATGCTAGCTGTTTTTTTTTCATACATAAGGTGCACCGGATTATAAAGCGCAATAAATGAAGCAAAACTTAGACTAGTCAAACTGTATTCAACTCTTTGACAATAACTCCCGAGTGCCCGAAGTCGTCCGAGTGAATGAGTCGTCACTGGAATTTTAATCTGTCATTACATTGGAGGAAGTTTAATCTGTCGCACGTACTTAATTCGCTAGACACCAATAGAATAAAAGTTATGCCCATGTTTGATTCGGTGTGCGGAAATGTAGTCTGGAGCCCCGCAGAGAAATATGATCTGTGGTACATGCTAGCTACTCTGGGACGTAGCTCATTGCAATTGTTGTAGGTTTATTACGCAACACGATGGTCTGTTCACAAAACGTCGTAACTAGGAATTAAATAAAGAGCACCGTTTACCACATAAAATTGTTTTAAGATAAGGAAGCACAACCAGATTCGTACATTAGGCGCAACCGCATTAAATGAATAAATTATAAATAAAAATATACAAGGACTTCTTTTTTTACTATATCAGAATTTTAATAAATAGAAATGCACTATCCTAAAAGGGGTTCAGTAAGCACTAGAATCGATATATTTGAGTGCAACTTCACAAACTTTTCTTGGGTCATGCTCTGGAAACATCCACAGAAATATAGCCTATGAATGGCTTGCAGCTCATGTCATCCATACCATAATATAGATTAAAAATTTTTCTGACAGAACCTGTTCTTAACACTTTTGAATGCCACCACCGCATATACTGTAACTAACTCTAACTTATGACATTATGCCGAACTCACCTGCTGTACGTGCACAGGCCTTCACAAAGTCCTCATCTCATCTACCGCTTTATTGTACTTCACCGACCCGTGACGAGCAGTAGTTATGGACTACTCGTCACGGTTCGTGAACGTTGTACAAAAAATTAAAAGCCGCGTAGTTGCTAATCATGTGTTATTATGTCATTGGTCTTATTCAAAGTTGGGCTATACGGAATAGCTCCATTGAAATTTTAGTACATTTAGAAATGTATGCGTGACTATAAGAGCTTTATTCAAATTTGGATAGAATTATAATATTTTGGATAAATTGTAATAACCTTAATCAAATTTGAGCAAATTAGAACAACTTCATTGAAATTTGCACCGAATGGAACACCTTCATTCAATTTCGGGTAACTTCAAACAGCTTCATTCAAACTTGGGTAAAATACAACCACTTCATTGAGAATTGGATGCAATTAGAAATGTTTGGGTAAATTCAAACAGCCTCAGTCAAATTTGGGTAGCTGAAACAACTTCATTCAAACTTGGGTACAGTTGGAACAATCTGAGTAAATTATACGAGGATCATTCAGATTTGCATATATTATGAACATTTAGGAAATTCAAAGCAGACCAAATCAAATTTTGGCCACTTGAAACAAGCTCATTTAAATTTAGGTAGAATTAGAAATATGTTAAAATTAAGAACATATACAAGGGTAACCCACCAATCCAACCAACCCTAATTTTTGTAAGCAACAAATTGTAAATGCTGTAAAGTGTTTTTGAGATATAACAACTAAAATAATTAGACATGCAGGCACCTTGATTTGTTTTGTATGGCATGTTTTAGTCTTCACATTTTAAGATTTGCTGTTTATAGGTTGTTTGTGGGTAAATCAAGATCAAAATTTGGGCAAAAAGTTTTTGCATCTCCAAAAATATGCACTCTCGTACACCTATGGTATTCAGTCCTGTTACGTCTGTGTTTTAGATGTTTAAAAGTTGTGATTTTGAATGTTTTTAAGACAGGTATCAATCCTGTGTCATTTTCTCCTGTATTTTAAGCTGTGTTTTTGGTGGTATTAACAGCCAAGTGCCAACTTTGGCACATGGGCTCCTGGGGCATGGACCGGGTATTCGTTCATGATTTATACTGCGAGAACACGAGCTTGCTTACTTTTTATATTTATATTTATATTTGTGCCAACACCCACTGTCTCACTTCACTAAGTTGTTAGATCGGGATCTTTTCATTGGGCTTTGTCACCGTTAATGTATTTTCGTTACCCCATCATCATTTTGAAAGCCCCTCGTACCTATGGACGCTCCCTTAGCGTTGTGCGTGTTGTTGTTATGTTCTTACTTGTGAATTAATTTTGCGTAACACTAAAAACAACTAGTTACATTGATGTGCTCAAGTCAGTGAGCGTAGATTGATAGGGCGTAGTGTGGATAGTGGTCGATGAGGGCTTATAAAACAATGCATAAAATTGTTTAAACATGCTGAAAAAAGATAATAACGTGATATTTCAATGATTGTGATGTCGCAGTTGCCAATTCAAACCGCACAAATTTTTTATAGATTTTGACGATCACTTGTGCCCCCATTTTGAAAAGGTTCCGCCACGCATGACAGCGACTCTGAGAAAGCAGTGCATCAAACAAATCTGCCTGACTTGCTAACCATTAGCTGACAAAAATGTTGTGAGGTCAAGACCTCTTTAATCAGAAGTGAACACAGCAAGCCGATTTACAAAGCTGCCTGAAATAACACACGAACTAACAAAGATGCTGAGCAAGCACAAAACAGCGCATGTCGGTCGAAACACGGAGGAAACGTGTCGCGGGTGCAAGCCTGGTGGTGGAAGCATGAAACACTGTGCCCAAAACTATGCCATTTACAACCCTTGCTGGCAGAACCTAAGTTACATGCAGAACAGTTGCCAGAAAGATTTCAATAGTTTGTTCAGGGCAGCTTGGCATTCTCAAATTTGATAAAACTCCACCGATTTATACTACTTCATACTGTACTTCATTTGGGGGTTCTTTGAGCTTTTTTTGGGGGGATAATCCCGCAAAATCCCACTCGTGGCGACGCGACTGGTTACATTACTTACTAAGGTACCCTAGAAACCTCAGTTCTCCAAGTGCTCTAGCCGCGCCCTTCCTAGAATTAACGGTTTTGCCAAGTAGATTTTGCCAAGACTTACTTTACCCAAAAACAGTGCTCTTTGTAGCATATGAAACGCGATTGTTTCAAGTTGCGACACCAGACTGCAACAATTGATCAAAAGTCTTTGACGTTTGTTTGGTATGATAAATCAGCAATCGCTAAGGCTGTGACATCGTTACTGGCAGGGGTGGTGCTACTTGTTTAACAATGGTTCTCAAATCTGTTCTAAGATCTGCATGCTGCTCTCAAGCATCCTTTGTGCAGCTCTCAGTAGCTTTTCAACCAAGCCCTAAAGTCTTGTACAAGAAATTTCGTTCTGCAATGAAACAAATAGTGTCAATTGACATGTGGTAAATTATTTTAGTGCGTCTCTCTAACAAAATTGTAGGTCTAGATTTATCTCTCTTTGCCGAAATGGTTGAGAGCCACTTTGATAGAAGTAAAGAAAACGTTAACTACCACAACGTTTCTTGTTAGAATGATCAAAATGGGTCTATAGCAGTGTAGCGACCTAAAAAGAACTGAGCTGCAATGAGTAGGTCTATAATATAATATCCATAGACTTTGTAGCTGTGTAATCATGCTGTTAGCAAGTAGTACGATTAAATAAAATAGCATTGCAGATTTAAAGTGAATGATGCACGGCACGCCATTTTAAAGTAAGAATTTTTATTAGAAACCATTAGGCTTACTAGCAAGGTTTACTAGGCTACTGGCAAAGTTCACTAGGAAACATTACGTTTACAATCAGTGGCATAAAACATAAGTTATAACTAATTGGTAGCGAACTAGGCTTGTTTTGCATAGCCCTACATTATCAAAAAGGCATTCAAACGCAGTGTGCTCAAATGTGGAACTTTCTTGTAGTTTTTATCTGTGGAAAATATTCCGTTTTCAGCACGATAACCAGTCTTATTTTTTCCTGCGTTTCCCAGATTAAATTGTGCTTTACTTTGTGATATATCACTGCTTGTTATAAGTGCAAAAGATAGGAAATCTGGAGTTTTCGGCTATTTTTACAAAGTCAAAAATGAATCTCTTGCTAGATGTCATACTAGTTTTTTAGATGCCATACTATAGAGTTCAAACACATACTCTATAGATGTCATGCTAAAGAATCTTCGGATTTGTGTTAATGCAAATGTGTGCATGTCTGAAAGAACACGTGAGATAGGTAATCGACTATATGTTTTGCTCTCTTTGCATGGTTTGCCCTCGCAGCGCTGTTAGGTGGAATCGCCAAGACTGCAACAGACAAAGCTTGTAACGAGTGCAAAACACTTGTTCGATTGGGACTGGTCTTGTGTTTAAATGCTCGGACACAAATGTAGATTTCCCAACAGCCATTTTCTTGATTCTGGTCGTAAGAAATAATAAAAGCCTCCTTGACGGCTAAACCAGCCATTGCCTTTCCAGACAGTGTTCATATTACCGTTATCTTGAGTTACGTTTCTGCTAGTAACTGTTCTCTGAATCATCTGAACCTGTGATTGTTGTTTTTTCGCTCATTTCCACATGTTAAACGCACTGCTTATAAAAAACTGCCTGATTGAATTACTCAAATAAGTGTGGTATATTCTCTTAGTTTTTCGTACTTGATTTAATTCAATTTCCATTCAACATGAGGCACACCAAGACAATTGAGATTATTAGTGTGTGAAAACGAACAGAAGCCGGAGCTGGAGCCATTAAAAAGCGAGAGCTCCGGAACTGGAGCCACACTCATGAAACCAAGAGCTCCGGAGCTGGAGCCGGAGCCATGTTCATGGAAAGAAGAGCTCTGGAGCTGGAGCTGTGTCATTTTTATGACGTCTCCACAGCCCTGAATTTTACTTGAAGCAACGCACAAACTGTAATGTATAAACAATTGGAAGTAATAATTTATTTTTGCCAGCACGTTGCACCACTGACACAACGTGTAGACTACTCCACACTTATTTTTGTTTATCATTGCGCATTTACATTTTTTTGCTTAGCTGTTACTTCTGTGTCATTTTCGTTTCCTATGTGAAGTTAGCAGCTGGAGTTATAATCTTCGCAAATCGATTCGAGGCTCCTTTTGCTGTATTTTTCCACCCACATATGATTTTATGGTTTACACGTGGATGTCTAAGTTTGATCTTAACAAATCCCGGTAAATCTGTTTTTGTGAAGATATAAATTCAGAAATAAATGCCTGCAATAAATCTGACAATATCAATGTATCTTCCCGTAATTGCAGTGTACGCATGTGCTCATTAGGTGTCAAAAGAACTCATACCGGACGAAACAAACCATTTTCAATCGGTTTAACGTCCTCATCCCGGTATCACTATCAAGTAGGTTATAAGCAATGCAGTGTGGTCAGTCATTCCGCTGCGTGAGATTATCCTCTGGGATAATCTTATAAGTGGTTTATACGCCAAACGGTTGCGCCTATGCAATAAACAGCTTTGAAAACAGTTACATAAATAGTTGAAAGATTTGCGTTTCGTTGGAGCATGTATTAGGTCAATCACAGACAGCAATTCAATAAATTCATGAGACTAAGCTTAAAATTCATTGTTTGCGTATCTTGGTTGCCCTTTGCATGCAAATAAAAAATCGATTTCTATTAGAGAAAGGAGTTGTTGCCAGCTTAGGTATTTTTGATCTGGCTACAGCTCAATATATAAAAAAAATGCAGTATCATAATTCAATAGCAAATGTGTTCCTACTATTTCCTAATCTTCTGCCTGAAGATCAGTTGGATTTTTTGGACGATCAATAAGGACTATTTCAGCAGTACAAAGGTTTCGCCTTGTCCACTAAATCTATTCCTGCGTTTTAGTGTTCTCAGCATAGCATTAAAGACAGCTTGGAAAACTCGAAGTTTGGAATACTTTCTGATTTTATGATCAAACCTATGGCGTCTATACCACTCTACCTTAGTAGAAATAGTATTTTCCCTTGCTTATTAAAACAACTCCAACATGTTAAAACAGAGGCTGTTACGGACATCGTTTTGGCAAACAAAGAATTGTCGGGCATGCAGAAAAACCGTTATATATGGATACCTAAACTTAAATGAGTAAGAGATGTAATCAGTGGAGCATGTCATCAGCGTTATGTAAAGTGTCTGGAACAACAGAAAAGGTGATCTCAATGTTTTAACTAAGGTAACTACGCCAACAGTTTTT
>JGI24159J19872_10009022_pt1 | contig 13069 bp, 3 predicted proteins | sample Ectturendosymbi4_FD_19872 | JGI IMG/M metagenome (IMG submission 19872) | reverse complement strand
AGAGATTTGATGAAAGTCGCTTCCAGAGCAGAGAGATGAAATGAAGTGCGAGCTCGAGCGAGGACAGAGAATTTGTCCTTATTGTAATGTAAGGCACATTCAGCGTTGTCAAGAAGATGTTGACTGATGGCGGATTCGTGAAATTGATTTGTCAAGAAGATGTTGACCGATGGCGGATTCGTGAAAAATTTCAGGAACGTATCCTTGGGTGGCCGTATCTCAGGCTTGATCAAAAGTGATTATCACGGTTGGCTGAGTATGATGACGTCATCAGAGGGCCCCCTTTTTGGTCTTGCCTCGGGCCCCCAACCCTAAGCCCACCACTGGTTTCCACAGAAGCGACGCAACAGATCATTTAGCAAATTTCTTTGATAGGAAATCGATTTCACGTAACATACGCATCCTCAGTCCTGGTAGTTAGAATCACAGTGTACAAAATAAATAAATATCATTCCAAGGTGTTTGGTGGTACTTTTACTCATAGGTGTAGGAGCAGGCAATGTTTTGGGGCGTAAAAGATATTTTGCCAAAATTTCCACAAAATTTTGCCCGAAAAACGCTTATGAGGCAAACATTCACCCTACAATTTTTTGTAGTTATTGGTTATACATCAATTCTCACAAACTGAAACACGAAGTTACTGGAAACAATTTATTGATTCTATATGCTGTATATTTAATATGTTTACTATGACATCTTAAACGTTTTTTATGCACCCAGTAACAAAAAGTGTAATTTCATTATTATTGTTAAAAAATGTCCCAACTTCTGTACCCGCATTTTTTGAACTTTTGCCCAAATTTTTGACAAATCTAAGGTTTTGCGAATGCCTTTGTACCCCTGCACTCCCACTTCTTCCAACACTTCTTTTAGTTTCAGCAAAGTCAAACATTTTGCAGTACCTTTGACGAATAAAGCGTACTACAGTACACCTTGTCGTGAGATTTTGTTTCCTCTGAGATTTTGATAAAAGTTAGAATCTTGTACAATTTTCGTAATAGTTTTGATACCACTTGAATTTGTACGTTGACAGACAACATCTATGCTTATAGGTAAGGTTCAGGAAGTAAGATAGAACTGCACAAATTCTTTTGTTTCTCTGCTGATCTATTTCACTGAAACGGTTTTTCTTTCAGATAGGCTGTAACCACAACCCTTAATATGTGCAATTAATTTATATGCGATTGATCTTATATCCAAGTTGTTGACGGCAGACTTTTGAAACACAGAGACGATATTGATATAAAGCGTTATTAAATCGTAAGCAGTTAACGTTGCCTGTAGCTTTCTGTAGACATCAATAGTGCAGCAAAGCTCAAATATCATACAGGTTTGCCATTTTGGTATTCGGAATCTATTTTGTATCGCAACACGTCACCTTGAACAGAAATTCTTCTCCCGAAAGTGCCTGTTGTATGGTAAAAACGGAAACCGGGACGCTGCTTCGTTTGCCCAGCGTGTTTGACAAAATTTTATACTCTTTGATAAGTTGTTCGGCATCAGTTATTCCCTGAGTTGGTTGTCCATCAGTGAATAAGATGATGCAGTCTCTTGCCGCCGAACGTAAGCTGCAGAATCAAAACAGTAGCAAACCGTGTTATTGCTCCTTCTTTGGGAAATGTTTTACACACAGTAGTTTGAAACGAAATGGTGTTGTGGTTTTGTCTGGAGATCGAATATGCGAAATATTGCTTGTAAACGGTTTTTACATCCTCTTACATGTTATATGCTAACTAAATCTAATAACAAAAATGTGACTAGCACCAAGTGTTTCAATAATTTGCTAAGGTGCCTAACATAAAACTTTTGTGGTTGGCAACGGTACCACTGAAAAATTTCTGTACATCTATTGAGTGTGAATAACTTTTATCTGTACAATCAAAAAATAATAATTTATATTTAAATTGAGAAATATTTGATTTAAGGTCAAAGGCCACTATATCCGAAATTGCTCACTGAGCCAAAGATTAGGTCACTATGTTAACCAGGGCCGTACAGTGAATGACTCAATGTACTTTGATCTTAGAAAAGTAAATTTAGTTTAAGCTAATGTACTGAAAGCGGCTCGAATTCTAACTGCAACGGTAACAACTGTTTGGCACATTTATCCACTCCGTAAATGTGATTTCTTAATGCCAACGGATTGAAGGTAGAAATTAGAAAACTAGTAAAACGTTTTGCACCAAGGTGTCAGTGGACTCTTGGAAATCTCCCATCACATGGTGCAGACGTGATAAATTGGCACTGAGGCCACCTGCATCAAAAATGTCAAATTTAAGATTATCAAAATAAGGTCAGGTTGTCAGTATGTACGGCTGGCAAGCCACTTATACTACAGCGAAAACCTCAACTGGGCCGAACAAACCTTCGATTGTATTTCTGTTATTCCTTTTGCATAGTTTCATTGTTTCAACATAACTGCAAGGGTGTCATAAAAAACGGAGCTTGTTTTTCAAGCGAATTTCCTAGAAAAAAGATAATTTGTGAGAAACAGTCGCCAGTATTTATTGACATCAAACCATGTCAAAAGAATACTTTTACGTTTACCATGTGAATTACATATCAAGACTAACGCCGTTATTACTTAAAATTTGCATAACCCTTACGCAATGCAATAAAAATTGCTTAGGCTTTACTAAGTGCTATCCAAGAGGTTTTCCATATGTGATGTTAATTTTGCAATACGATGTGCGGCGCTATTACCTTGCAGTTGATCGAAGTCCTGCAAAGAGGCCATTGCTTATGTTAGTTCCTCCCTCTGTTCTCAGGTCGTTGGCTGCTTGTTCAGCTCTACGCTGAAAACAGAAAGCATTTTATTTTCAAATAAAGCCCGATGTGGTACTGCACATTTTTCTAAAGCATCATTGGCGTATGTATTTTGACAGAATGAAAACATCCAAGTGATCAATAGTAAAAAACTCACAAAAAGTTCAAAGCGCTACGTTTAAAACAATAAACTACATACAAACAAAAACAACAATAAACACTTTTTAGGTAAACATTACCAACTCTGGTTGTTTACTATTCGTTTGTAATGTGTGTGCGCATGCGTATGCCAATATTAATATCATTCGTATAATTCGCCTTTTTCATGTCAACTGCATTTTGCAAATTGGAATTTTGATATTTTGTTTCACTCTCTTCTAGTGTCATGTAAATAAGCCATGATCACTTCAGTTCCTGGCCTGCTAACCGCCTTATCAAAATAGGAAAGCAAACAACCATTTTTGAAAAACAACAAAAAACAAAAGTTCTGATTCGTGAGGATAATAGTTCCGACTCGTCAGGTTAAATGCCTTAAAATAGGAAATCACAAAGTAAACGGCAAAAACTGGAACACAAATATATTTCAAAACAGGCAGGCGTAGATTTACAGATTAAGCGAAACTGATAGGAACATATGCCTATAAAAATTTTCACCATACGTAGCAAAGAAGAAATGTTTTCAGGAGAGCAAACTCAGCTTCAATATATTCAACTGTATGGAAATTGCTATCAGAAGAGATATAATAGAGTAAAGCAACTTTTGAATATTTAAAAAACATTTCATTCAAATACCACATAAAAGAAAGTGAGATAAGCAAAAGATATTCCCAAACAATGCTTTTCTGTAGTAGGTTGCAATGACCTCTTAAGAACAAGCAACCAAAATTTGTTCTAGGAACTTATTTGATGAAATGAAATTACAGGCTTAGTATGAAAGTTTTTTCTTTATTTTGGAAGGGACATTGCTTCTTTGTTGAAGAAGCCTATTAACCCACTAACTAAGCCCTTTGTTTGGCACTGAGGTTCAAACACGTCTAAATTGTTTAATATACGTGTGAACTTATCAGCAGCTGAACGTAGAGCAGAAAATAGTTTCGTCCTCTGGGGATGCATTCAGTGCGAATTACTAGACGAACATGAACCACACATGTGACCATGAATGATCTTCTTGTGAAGGATCAAATTGAAGCAGCGGCCACTACGATTTTAATACCTGCTAATCATTCATACTGCACAACACACAAGCATTTTCCAAAATTTTTAGTAACTCACTTTTCCCTCCACTGTCATTTCTTCAGCATGTAATAGAGTTGAAGCTTCGTCGGAGAACTTTATTATAGAAAGTAAGGACGTGGTGGAAAGACGGTGAATGAACTTTTTGATCACTTTCTGTTGAAGTCACACAACGTTTGGTGAATTCTAAAACTCGCAAAATTTTACTTCAAGTATTAGAGACGTATTGGGACGATTTGAAAGAATGCGATAGTTCTTTACAAAATTGTACATTTTCGAAGGATAGACAATCAATTTAATGTTATCATTGGTGAAACATTCGTTTTTCAGCTCAGTTTCAAATTTCAAGATTATACACAAATGTAATTTGTTTAGCATGGTAATACTTAAGTGATTGTGTTTGGTAATTTATTTCATTGAACTAAATGTAGAAAGATGTGTGTAACATTGGGTAGAATGTATTATGTAACATCATAACGTACATGAGTATGTTTCAATTACAAAGTTTTTCAATAACAGTTATCTGCAATACGTGCAAAATCTTTCTTGTAAAGGCGCTTTGAAACATTGCCATACGCACACCTTGAACCGTTCTAACAAACTAGCGGTTCCTTTTCCGTATATCTGGTGCATGCTTCCACTGACGTCGATTACCAGCACGTAGTGATAAGGAATTTCTTGTTGTTGAAGAGAATCTTTTGCTGTAAGCTGCATTTGGAAGTTGGCTTTCTGCAAAACGCAGACAAAAATGTTTAAGAAGGAAGGCAGACAGGTTTACTTGATTTAAGCGTACTTGGTGTGCATGAAAGCTCTGCTTCAACTCTGCTTACGGCTTATGCAGATCTTTTTTCAACTTTTCCATTTTTTTATGAAAGGATCAATCAAGATAATCAAGATAAAAAATCAAACCTCCCATCATCGAACAGCTATGCATATAAAAGACATGGTTTTGGCTTTCAGTGACATTGAACATACCATACGTAGCACGATAATGATTTGCAAGTTGTTACAAAAGCAATCTCCAACTCTGTGATGAGTATAGCTGGGAGAAACGATTAATGCTCCTGTTTGTTAGGCATGACGTATACTGAACATGACCGGACACCTTTCTCAGTATTTCATTTAAATAAGAGTTTTTATTTTATTTTGTTTGAATAAAAGTTGATCATGCATACCTGGTAGGCGAAATATATATACCCGGATAAGATTGTGGTGTCTGAGGTTTGGCTGAGAAAGGATTCCTTTCGATAGACAGTATTTAATTAGCTACGAATGAAAAAGCGTTAACGTAATTGACCCGTTTGTTTCACCATTTTTTTCTGGTTTGTGATTTTAAGCTTTTCCTCTTTGTTTTAACTATAAGGTTCACGTTTTTCTTTACTTTTCGAAACGTGCATAAATAAGCTGAAACAGGAGTAGAACAACTGATTAGGATGAAGACTGTTGATTACAATAAATGTAAGATAACACATTTTTTCCTTAAATGTGAAACGTCATTTTTTCCTTAGATTTTTTTCAGTTTTTGCAAAAACGGAGAAGTAGAGAAAATCGTAAATTTTGTTTAAAAATTGAATTAAAATTTTGGCTTATTTACCTTTTTTAGGCTTTTGCACATGTACAAAACCCAGGATTATGACTTGATTCATAATGCTGACGTTTAACAGCTGTGAAAGGAAAGTTAAAATCTCAAGCCTTTTGTGAAAGTGAGCAGCAAAGGTAAGTCATTATAATAAATCGTTTTGTGTTTATCTAATTGTGTTTTGTGGAAATCACAAAAACTTTATCTGTATTACACGAATCTTTCAAGCAGTGAAACTCAATGACTCAAACATCTGTCATTAACCTTGATAACAAATCCGTCCTGAAGAAAGATTATTCTGATGATTGTGTAAGCTAGAGGGGTTTGCAGCTTTATTTTACATTGCGCTATCATTTACCTCACTCAGATTGTTTAAATTGTGTCAGTGAAAACAATAACACAATAAGCCAAATGCGTAAACAAAGCTTAGGTGGTTTTGAGTCTAAAAACATTTGAATATGTTAGAATTTTGCCGCTTTTGCGTAATAAATCAAGGTTGCAATTTCAGCAGTTAATTGTAATGGATAGGGTCATAAGGTAACCCAAGCGTTGAAGATCCACTCGTCTTGCAAAATATAACTTCAGAACATCTGTGAAAGAGGATAGACGCTTTAAGAGATTTCGGGACAAGCCTGGGCAAGATTTCGGGTCAATGAATCGTCCAGTAAAACGTAGACACATTTCACATCCCATGAAGGGTCCCACGGAATACATGGTAGAGGTGATTTGCAGTAGGAACTATGTCTCCAAGACAACCGAAACCAAGCAGACATGTTCAGCAAACTAAGGCAATAGATGTCACTCACCGAGATCACTCTATTTTCGACCTGCTGATATATTGGTAAGGATTTGAGCATACCTTCTGTTTGTGGTGCCCTCCCACGGCACACCATGTCTCAGCGTTTCATGTGAGGTCGATTGTGACCGTCACAGGGAGAAATATATCCCGCCCACTTACCCCTTTCCTATACCTGGACTGGTTTCTCTACGTGGTCAAAAATCTCAGTCAGCCCATTATAACGATTGTTTGTTCCATGGCTGCAGCCGTTTCATGCGTTTATGCTCAGGGCTAGAGTTGACTTGGGAATAATAATGGCTAAAAAGTATTCCAGTTTTTCCCAAAATAGAAAACTCCCTAATCGCAGTCCCATCACCGTTTACAACTCAGCATCATTCTTAAGACTTAAAGATTAATTAGCAAAAATCAACAAACAAAAGCGTCATACTACCAATTTGCAACACTTTCTGTAGCACTGTGATCCGCATCCTAAGACATAACAGGTGAATAATTGGTGTTCAGCTAGCTAGACAGAAAACTGGTTGTTACCAGCTGCACCATCAGCCATGACGATTGGTGTATCAAGCTACACCGAGAAAAGGTTTTGGCAACGAAGCATAATAAAAAGAATGTTTGTAAAGATATAAACTGCGTGAATTTTGCCTAGTCTTCAAGAACAACTAGTAATTTAATAGANCTGCTTGGTCANCTTTCAGAAACCATGCCTAATTTTAATGAACTTGGTTGCCATCGGCAGTAACTACGTAAGTATGTTAGCAGACTGCAAAGGCAACAACATACAAAATATTACAGTACTACCGCTAAGGAATTGCGCATTTTCACATCTCCATATGAATAAGAGTTGAAGATGCATACTCAGTGGGCTAAATAGGTTTCTGCTGGGATCTCAGTGTCTCATTCGTGGTTGTGAAAGGGTTCGTTTCGAGTTTCGACGGAAAATTTTCCTTCAATAGTTTTTCCTTGTTACTGCAAACATTATTTAGAAGCAACGATATTTTTAAGTAGAAGTTTTGGGTTTTTGGATGGCAAAAAACTATGTACCGCACAACTGTTGAGAAACTATATTTGAAACATTTTAAGAAACCGAAGGTTGTTTTTCACTAATTCTCATTCAACAATCTCAATAAACTTTCGCAAAAAGGAAAATTCTGTTATAGTTTCACAAGAAGGATAATTTTCTAAAATAAATTCTGCACAACGGCAGATGAAAAATTTTGCGTTGATGTAAGTATCTTACTTGTTTGCAATAAATTTTGCAGAAGTATTCCGCAAGTAGTGGTTGACCACAACGATGAGATTTTGGTCCAAGCATAAATTCGCTATTGGCCATTTCGCTTCACTCGTATGGCTACCGAGAAAGCTCTAGAAAGAAAAACTAATGACACAAATATCACAGATAAGGCAAGATAGAATCTGCACCTGTTCGACTTAATCAACGCTAGAAAATACATCGAAAATCCAATAGGTTAGTCATCAGAGAGCGACAGTGCTTATGCCCGAGAGCGACAGTGCGTATGCCTTATAAATATGTATAGGAGAAAGGTCACTGGTCTCATTTAACAAAACTGCGGCTGGAAAAACATGTAAATTGTGCAGTGTCCCACAATGTATTCGATAACAACGTATTCAAAAACGTCTTATCTTTAACACCCGCAAATCCCATGATCGTGGCTTTTGAAGTTATATGATCGGCCATAACTCGCGACCAGATTGCGCTGGAGAGTCAGTGAAGGCAAAGTCGGTTTTGGAAGACAGCAACACATCTTTTGAGGTGTGTTGCGCGTGCTTGTGAAGTCATTATGACGTGTTTTTGTTGGAAAACCTGTTTTTCACGTTGCTGAAAAATTCGTGCTTTTCATTAAAAAATCCGTAGAGTGAAAACTAAACACGTTGAAAATAATGTTTCTACTTATAAAATATCAGTTGTGACCGTCACTTTTTGAAAGTAATTGAAAAAATTGAACTTTTTTTGGTGGGGGCATATTTGAACGTTAGAATGGTACATTTACCCTTCCAATGTCCACGAATCATCTTAAAATTGCAGAACAGGATTCCCTTGGTGTCTTACAGCAACCTACCAAATTTCAAGTGAAAATATTGAGAGGAAAAAAGGTACGAAATATTTTGCATATCTGCAAATTAGCTAATCCCTAGGGGATCAGCTAATTAGCTTGTTGTTTTAAGGTCATAACTTTCGAACTACTAAGGGTAGAAAATCAATCAAGGGCTCTACAGACTCAGATTTTCGTCTGGTTTCCTTTGCAAGAAAAAAAACAACTACCCCATATAGTTTTTTTCAAGCCCCGTTGACGGCATCCGAAAATCACGTGATCCCGACCACTTTTTCACCGAAACTTATTCCCCTCAAAAAAGTGATGACTGATAACTCACTTTGGTTGGAATTTTTTGTTATCTGGGGTTTACAGACGTAGTCCAAGCTACAAAAACGTTTCTTAAAAACTTCCAAAGCAGCGTGAAAGGAATCTTTCGGATTTTTTGGAAAATTACCAAAACATCGCAATTGGAAATTCAAAAATTTACATTTTCCTCAAAATTTTCAAATGTAAATGTCAAGCATTTCTTCTTGACTCAAAAGATGCGTTGCTGTCTTCCGAATCCGAGGATGTCTGCATTGACTCTCACGCGCAATCCGTTCGCTAGCTATGGCCGACCATAGCTTCAAAAGCCGCGATCGTGGCAGTTGCGGGCGTTAAAGACTCATGTATGCTTTGAGAAAAGCCGTTGCAATAGAAGGAAACGGCAGTTCTACGTACTTCACTGATGATGCTGATAGTTTATCAGCAAGATTTTTACATGATATCATGCACTTTACATTATGTGGCTTCTACTCTTGCTCAAAAGTTTTTAAACTCTTAGATTTATTTGTCAATTCAACGCCTTGGCATGTTGCAAGCTTTCGATGAATCACTGGACCGGGCTCTGCTATCATAAAATTGCGATGATTCGAACCTGCGCATATCTATAGGCCTATTCAAGCACTAATTATTCTCCTCTGAGGTGACGCAGTCGATTCATTACTTGAATGCATTTATTTGTGTACCAAACTTGAATTTTGATTTCATCATCTTGAATACGACTACTGTCTGAAAGCTGTGAATCTAGACTAGAGGGAAAGGCACAGTTATGAAAAATGCATTTGCCAAAAACAAATAACAGATGTCGGGGAATTTTGAACGCAGTAACTGGCCCTACTGCACAGAGGATGAAAATGCATGCAATGGCTTAAATCTCGGAACATTACTTACTAATGTTTGTTAAAAACCCATTTCACTCACAACCCTACGATTGCTTGTTAGACACGCATGAAACATGTGTTGTGAACTTGGTGCTGCTGAAAACAATGATGCCTTTTGCAAGGCACAAACACGAATTTTTTGAAAAATGACGAGTAGAATGTTTTCTTTTTGAGTAGGAAAGTAAATGAGAACTCGGAAACCACAAAATGTTTCGGGATTGCATTTATCACGCAAACAAATTTATGTTTAAAATTTGTATTTTGATTTATGACAAGGTTTGCATAAGCATTTTTCTGCGTTTAGCTGCAAAGATTATCGGACCAGTAGAAAATTAGTTTGCTCTAATTGATCAAAATGTCAAGCATTTCTTATATGTCAAACGTTTGACATAAAGCAGGCCACTGTTTTATTGCTTTCTTAAAGTCGACCGGTTTTAATAGCAGGTGAATAAAAGTTTGGTCAAGCACAGCAGGTTACTGAAAAGGAAATATTCTGCCGTTACTGAATTTTTAGCTGATTCGTGAAAAAACGAGTTGACTAGGTTTGTCTAAATTAACGCAACTATGTTTTCGTATGTCTGACTACTTACTATAAAAAAGAGTCTCCTGGTCGAACGTACCACTTCGCTAAATACCCCACTTCCTTTCACGCACTGGGCAAACAGCTTGTTCTAAGCACACTTGAAAAACGTTCTGTCTGTGAGAAATGTTCGCTTCAAATGGCCACTTGTACTGCATGCGACACCGATATGACGAAAACATTTTTGTCTTGTAAGTTTTATTAAACGAATTCGAAACAAAAGCAAACTCCAAAAAGAATAGTGTGTGTTACAGCACGTGGCCAACCTTTCTTTTGATAAAGGTCGTTCATCTAAGCTATTGTTTTATTGTTACGCGATACTTCCTCTTTGTTTTCGTGATGAAAAGGTGACGTACAGCTTTGGCTTTATGGTTGCTTGAATTTATTGGACAAGAAAAAATAGGCAACTTCTGTTTGTTATCCTTGTAATTAAACAAGGCACTTTCAGTTAATCTACTTAAAATTCCCCAGGAAGTAAATAACACTATGCTAGGGTTGTTCAAACAATAGGTGGGATAACAAGACCTTGTGACGACTCTTGACATGAGAAATCAAGTGAGTGCTTTATTTACTGCTCGTTGCGTTTGGAACTGGTTTGACGTCCACAATCCCTATTTGAAAGCCTGCACTTTGTCCAGGTGGTTCTTTGTTCCGGAACCCAAGAGCTAAAAAGGGCCCAGTGGAACTTGAATGTTCGCCTGTTTGTTTATGTAGAAGAAAAAAGACAATGAGTTGATTTATGATAAGGTTGTCGTCAGTGGCATAATAAGCTTGAAGGCAATTTTAATTGAAGTAAACAATTCTCGGCCAAAACCATTTTTTATGGTTACGCATCTGCCCAGATTGCAAATATGAGTGAAAAGTAGGCAAACATGCATTTCAGGCTTTTTAGATCCTAGCGGCTCATGAGCTGCTGGACTTGTAAACGTGACATAAATAATGTCCGCAAGTTGCAAAGCGGACGAGAAGTGGACAGGTAAAAGGCCACATCAAAGGCGACGTAAAGCCGTACAAATATTTTATTTTTAAATGCATCGCTGCATTTTTAAATCAGGGAAATCTAGGTATTGTTCGGGAGAAGCGAAAATGTTAATGGGAGTACGTTTTGACGATTTGAATTCGAGTTTCAAGTAATCTTATTTGTTTACTAATGAATGCATCCACGATAAAACCTGTTAAACATGGCAACAACAGTGCTGTCGCTGCTGCGAACAGAAAGACAAATTTGCGTGCATAGCCGTAACTAGGGGGAACAAGGNAGGGCATCTGCCCCCAAGCCCAGGATTTTGGGGGCGCCAAATTGAGGTGAGAATGTTACGTAGTAGTTACGAATTGACAAATGTCACCTGATATAAATAATTACGATTTGCAAAATGTCGAATGTCAGCCGCTTCTGCCCAGCTGTGAAATCTATTCAAGATCCAAGGTTCATAAAGCGATCATTTACGAAGCTTAGTGACGTTTTCGCAGGCGGAGCTTCTGCCTCCAGCAATCAGCGCCCGCATGTGGTTTGACTGACGACTATGTCACAATGCTTTCAGACAGCCACAATTGTGGCGCAAGAATCTATGATCGACCATAATATCTGCAAGGATTGAGCTAGAGAGTCACTGGAGTTATCCGCGGATCCGTAAGACAGCCCCGCACATTTTAAGGTAGGTCGCGCCCACCTCTGACGTCATTATGTCGTCATTTCAGGGGGAAATCCGTTTTTCGCGTAGTTTACAGGACCCAGTTGCGTCCATTCAGTAGGCTACAGAGCCTAAACCAAACACGTTGGAAACACACTTTCTGGAAGTCAATCGGGCAAAATTCTGTTCAATTGCTGCGTCCATGCCTAAACCAAGAATGTCTATATTGGTTCTTGCGTNGTCTGTTCGTTGTAACTTCAAAGAAGAANTTTCTTCCAAGTATAGTTCGACTTCAAACAACACGTCAAATTGCAGATTAGATACGCACTGCAACACATCGACAATACTAGCGGCAATCATTTTATTAACACAGATTTGAACTATACTCTACATTGTTATCCACACAAATGCTTTTCCATCTTCAAATTATTTCTGATATCGTGATGACATCCTACTATCAGGACTGCTTCACATTTATACAATTGTGCCACCTACTATCAGATAAACAGTTTTTTGTGGACTTTCTGCTTTTGTTGATCAAAAAACATTATAACAACAAGGCATCTTTGCTTCGTAGCACAGCTAAGGTAGTTTGCAAAAGTGCAATACAATAGCCAGGAAGCCATTATTTTCAATACAAGTTACCCTCATTCAAGATGAAGAAAAAACCTCTATTTCAACGTTTGCTAAAGTAAAACCACTTACAAGAAACACAGCCGTTAATATTTTGTTGGTTTGCAAGTATGTACAATCTAAATCTCTAATTGGCGGTACTACAATAATATGCGACTGTGTGTGATTATCGCTTTGAGTTGAACAAAAAGAAAAAGATATATTTCTGACTACGATGTCAACCTCAGTTACTCAACCACCACAACATCAACAATATGAACAGCACAAAACGAATGTCGCTCACACACAAACACAGTGTTACCACTGCAATCAAAACTTGACTGAAACCAAGGTGCAAACGCACGCCCTCCGGAAAGAGATTTTGAAAAACCCGAAACAACTTCGTTGCTTTTACTTTCAAGCTTCCGACGTAGCTTGGTACATAGGGTTCAGCTTCTTCACTTAATTTTTCTTCCACCTGCTCTCTAACTTGGTTAGCAATTTCAGCAGTAAGATCGGTTGCACAAGTTGCGCCAAATCTTGCACTCAGTTGAGCTTCGACTGCACGCCCTACAGATATCTCAAGCTCCTTTTCCAACATTGCTCGGAACTG
>JGI24159J19872_10009016_pt1 | contig 13073 bp, 6 predicted proteins | sample Ectturendosymbi4_FD_19872 | JGI IMG/M metagenome (IMG submission 19872) | reverse complement strand
AATTTGGTAGACTTTTAGAACATTAATTCTACTTGGTAAATCTGAAAAAGAAAAATAATTGATTAATTATTTCAAGAGTTATTCAAGTTTAGGTGATGACCATTTTTTTTGTGTCACCCTGTAGATTTCACATGCTGACATTTCAACATAATTATTAGAACCGGGGAAACATTCAACAATAATTTAGTAACAGTCTCGTTATGCTGTCCTGCCATACCGCAGCAAATGTGGGTGGTAGACTAACTTCGCGGCATTTCGACCATGCGTTAACGCCGGGGTCGTTGCCAGTGGAGGTGGCAGTTGCGTCCACCCTCATATTTGCCACTGCTTTTTTCCAATTTAACGATGAATACGCGCGGTAGCTCAAATATTTTGTTTTCTGTGCAGTTTGAAGATTGTTGAAATTTTCGTCAGTTGGGCGCAATTTTGCAATCAGTTGTGCACACGACTTTATTCCCGGGAAGTCTGAACGCTTGAAAACAAAGAGGGAAATTTGTAGTTTTCTTTAATTCGAATTTTTGGTGACGGCAGTTAGCGGCAGGCCGAAGCCTGAAATTTGCCCCCGCCGGGGAGATTTAGGGTGAACACTCTTGCCCAAGGACTGCAAGGACCAAGGAGTGCTACGGCAGTTCACTCAGAGGCGGACAATTTACCACTGAGCTAGTGCAGCCCCAGGGAAATTTGCTTCCCTCTCCTTGGTTTTCCTGCAAGTGTTGTTTCAAAACAACGTTTTGAATTACATTGCCCTCCATTTGCTGTCTGCCACTACCCGACACGAAACCTGGCGAAGCGCCTGGCAACGATTGCATAGCTTCTATCTTCTAATACTTGTAGTTTGCAAAAGTTGACTATACTGACATAGCTGTTTGACTGTATAGTGACGACAAAGTTAAATTAAATTAAATTAGGTGAAATATTCCAGACTACAGAAAAGTTTATCAATGTGCCTCTTTAACCTTGTCAAATTCTGAATAATGCTGGCCTTCGCATGCACCAAATGCTTAATTTGTACGAGTCAAACTAATGTGCGCGAACTTGAATTTTTACTGAACAGCAGTTATTCTTTTAGGCGGAGTAAAAACTGCAAGAAATGATTTGGAGGCCACTGCTGTGAGATCATGTAGAAAAATACTGCTGCCATGTTCCGGTGTAAGACATAATATAAACAATAAAGTATGTTTTTTTCGCGCTTTTGGATCTCAAGTGTTTGGGCGCAGAGCTGCTGCTTCTATGGTAAAACATTTTGCAAACAAGATTTATTTTGGCTGATTTTGTTGAACCAAAAGTGCAGTTGTAGCCAAATTATGATGAGTGTGATATGTAAGTTAAGAAAAGCATGAACGTTTTGGTAAACTATGCCAAAATAATCAACATAAATCCTAAAACAAGCAGACTCCACAAAATGAGTTGCAATGTTAATAACATGTTTTCAAGCATTACGCCCTGTTCGGGAAGATTTAAACTCAGCACAAGGTTTCATTCTTAGCGATGCAAGCGTAGTTGCATTGGAACGGTTGGCACTTTCACTACAGTAGGCCTACGTGGAACATGTGACGCTTAACCTGTTGCTGCTGTTAGACAAGGCAGTCCCGGTTGTGAGGAAGTGGTTGCCGCAATAGCTTGCTGCGCATCGTCGTGTGCAACCGCCTGTGAACGCCGCACCTCACCCGGTCGCAGTTTCAAAATAGGGTTCGACCTGAAAAAAGAAAAAGGGAGACGCGGTATTGCCTAATCCGCATATGACTTGTTTACGAGGTTCACGGCGGACAGAGCATAGGGAGAAACTGCCTTTTGGATCATTCCTTGTGCTGTATGTAGATTGTTTTACGTGTGTACCCTCTTGCGAAACTTTGTGTAATTAACAAACATATTTTAGGACCGTCACAACACATGGAACAATGCGGCAGTGAAGGCATAAATCTCGGCGGTGTTGGAAAACACTTTTCGTTTGTTTGTCGACCGACATGTTGATATTTCCACCGAGAACTGCTGACGTCAATTTAATCAGTCAGCTCAAACATTTGAATTTAGGTAGGGCCAGAGGCAAATTTTCATTTTCAGGGCCCTGGGCTATTTTAAGTTGGGGGCCCTTCTGGAATGTTTGCGACGACTGATGTCATACAGGTGCTCGTTATATTCACTGAACAGGTTGTTCCAATTCATAAACATATTTACTTTATATCCTGAATTCCCTCGATATGAGGAGCAATGAAAAAACAGTTACAATGAAACTAACGAAAAAAGCAGCGGTGAGTTTTCTGAACAGTCCCATTAGATATTTCTTGAGTACCCCACTTGCCTTGTGTAATCTGAAAAATGGATTCAAGCGTTTTGTTCCACACATTATACGTAACAATAACCAATTCTCAAAGCCATAAAAAAAGAATGCTCATCGTCATTCACTTCAATCCTTCGCGCTCATTCTTCTGCAGCAGCCCTGCACAACAAATGACCCGCGAGCCAGATGCGTCCCGCGAAAGCTTTTCTTGCGGCCCACGAGAGCTTTCTCAATTGTAGAAAATGTTGCAAAAGCTCGACCTCGAATAACTAACTGTCGCTCCAGAATTTCTCCCATACTACAAGGAAATCTCCACATTGAAATTAAATAGAAATTTGCAGCCCCCGACAAATTTATGTTGATAATTTGGCTCTTCGAGCTTTCTTAGTTGTGCAGGCCCGTTCTATTGAGATCTTTGGTTAGCGGCATCGTGAAAACGCGCGCGTTGAGCCAAAACAAAAATACAAATATAATTGCTTATAGAAATGCTGGAATTTGTCCTTACGCAAATTTTGGGGCCCCCTGAAATCGGGGGCCGTAGTAGGGCAAGTGAAAACAAGTGTATCTGCGAAACATTAGAACAGAAATTCAGCAGTTTTTTGCTGAAAACTGTGAATTCAATTTACACTTGTAATCTAATTTCTGAAACGAATTAGTCTCAAACTCAGCAAGTAACGAAAAAACTTTTCGAAACGCAATGCACATGCACTTCTGGATTTCCTTTTCGGTACATCGTTATATTCTGTAGTAAGGACTTGAAACGTACAGTAGTTGGCACTCACTTCAAAAGACCCGCAGGAATCGGAAGTGGTATGTAGTTAAAGGATGGAAAACTTCGAAGGGTAGTGGCGCACTGACTCGGTTCATCTTCCTCGACGTCCTCGCCCAGAACGTTTCGAATGATTTCGATTTCGAGTTTATGAAAATCCAGTATCTGCGTGTTGTTCGATGCATGAACATCGTTGCAATTGTATTACATTAACATCTGTTCCACTCGTCAAAGGTGTGGGGTATACGCGCGAAGCAACGTTTTCAATGACTAGCTGATATTTACGAGTAGGCTTATATTTTGCGAGACGAACCAATATCGGCTATTTCAAAAATTATTTATTTTAAAGCATCCAAAATATTTTAGAGGCAACTAGTGCTGGAATGACTGATGTTCTTTACTCTGGATTTGTTCAACCTGCATAGTGTTGGATGGCAACTGATCTGCCTCAAGCAGCTGGTATACGTTGATATTTGTCAACGCAACCTCGCTGCGCTTCGTTTTGCGCAATCCAGCGCCTACGCAGGTTGTTTCCGTGAAGCGTGCTCTCGTCACTGACGCTTTACGTGGTGCAAAACACAATGTGTTGCTTGTGCAGTAACTCCGCGCTTGACTGAGGAAAGCCTGCAGTGATTGTTTTTAATTGGGGATTTGCATGACAACCCAAACAGTCAGCCGGTTGCTGCGTACACAGCTGCTTCCGCAAGGTGATCGAACAGAAGTGTAGAGCGTACCTTTGAAAGCTGTGGTGTTGTTGCAAAGCTGCAGGGTAGGGAGTAATCGGCTCGCGAGAATCGTACGATTTTTGTCCATTATGTTGCGTGTCAAATAGGAATGTACTCATATTCAACTATTTAGGAGGTGCTATACATACTATTAGAGTGCCATGGATAGGATTTATTGTAAAAAACAGTGGACACGTGCTTTGCTTGTTTAGTTTTATGCTCTTCAGCTAAGTCAAAGTACAGTTTAAAGTCTTTTTCTTCTTCATTAAGTTGACAGTAAAGTTAGCATCTATTATTCAAACATCTTTTGGGACAAACATATACTGTGAAATCCAGGTCATGCCATATTGAATGCCGTAGGTGAAATATAAGTTGACCGAATATGCACTACAGGTTTGTCCATTAAATGGAAGAATCTTTTATTAGCTTAGTTGAATAACAACAAAATGGAGAAGTCTCAGAAACGCATCCACCGTCTGTTTGCAATCTTGCTGCATGAACGGCTGTAAATTGTATTGACCTTTCACGCGTGTTTGAGATTCCTCTTTGCAGTTTGCCCTCGCACGCAAATGTCAACCCCACCAGGAAATGGTGTTATCGAATAGGCTGAATATTAGTTGTAAGGAACCTCTACCGCAGCGGGGACGCGCCGCACCATTTAAGTTTGCAGTTTTGGGCTGATTTCTTTACACGGATTGCGCCACTTCAGCCTAGATGCAGCCTCGTACAGTTTTCTCCGAAAATGAGACCTTAGGGACAAAATTAGAACAAGCATGATTTTCTGAATAATTCTATTATAAGCCGCAATTTGAAGCACCGTCTCATTTCTGAAGTTATTAATAAAACACGTTCGTTGTTTGCACTAAAAGTGAGGAAAGGTAGGCTTGTTCTAAATTTATTTGCATGATATTCGAGCGGCATTTACTGAAGCGACCACCAGACAATTCGCCCACAAGGGTACATGTCAAAAAAAAAACAATTATAGAAATTTAAGAATTGAGATGAATGAAACGTTTTAAGTAATTGAGTTACAATACGAGTCATCAAAATGTATGTTTCGTGAGTTGTTTGTTTATTTTTATTTTCTCTTAAGTAGCCTTTAATTTCCCTTTCGATTCTAACACAATATTTTGCCTCAATTAATGTGCTACAGACAGGGATGTAAACGTGCGGTAGTCACTCAACATGCATTTCCTAACATCTCATCAGTTTTTCTACGTCAGAAAATCAACTGCCATTTAAAGATTTGCACACTTACTCCCAGTGGAGTGGAGATGGCGTCTTACAGATCTCTATGTTCCATGACGCAGACAATCAGCGATTCAGCCGCATGCTCGCTTCTTTGTTGCGATGTTGCGACCACCGGATTGTCTAGCTTCAAACTTCAACAAAATATCTTGCACAACACGCTACCCACAAATAGGGGATTTGTTGAGTGTTAGCACTACCAGGGAACGAGTTTGCCTTGCTCTCAAAACTTTGATTGGCATTGCAAACTATTAATCCGTATTATTAAAAGATGACAACTGTACCTTGTTTGCTTCATCTTCATTTCGAGCTGGCTGGTTTTCACAACAAGTTGACAAATCCGGCCATTGCGATGCTCCGTTAGTATTGAGCCAAGAACGCCGTGGACACTGAACTACGCATGAAGCCATGTATAATGGCTGCGTAGCTTTAGTAACAGATATCTTAGTGGTTGGGCAGATATATTGCTGTGGTGTGTCCAACGTGATGGTTTGTTGTTATTGCTGTTCTACATTAGATACTGTCGGCATAGCAGCTAGTTTTTACTACAGCTCTTATGGCGTCACACAATGCAATTGTCTGTTGCAGTAAGAAACCCGTTTCTGAGGTCCACGTTACTGGCCCACAAGTTACAATGTAAGTTGCAGACAATGGCTTGAAGCTTTGTGGCAGTGATGTTAGTCGCATGAAGGAGTGTTTGGTGCAATCGCAAATTGCAAGTTGATCAAGATGAGGTGAGAATGAATGATCAGCTTTTATGCTCGATTGCCAGGCTCTGTTCCATGCGTATGCCTAGGTGTGTCAAGTTTGTTTAGTGAACATAGTTTTTTGATTGGCCTCAATCAAGCTAGCATTTTAACACAAATGCCACCAGTTTACCCGAGAACGCTATACAGTTAGCCTATGTGTTTTATTAGTGGAGCAGCAGTAAGTGACAAGTGTTTAACTCAGCAGTCAGTACAGTTTAAACCGTGATTTTCAAACTAAGTTGATGATATGCTCAGTACTGAAGACGCAGCTTGTCGATGTTTTTGAATGACTATACCCAGCAGTGAAACCAGTACCGTATTAATTTTTTTGTATTTCTGTTTTCTGCAGGTGGCGTAATTATTTTTTGAGTGGAATGAAAACGACTAAAGAAGCTTGCCCGCTGCAGGGAAGCACTAGAACACCTATTTTTACTTCATGTTCTCAACTTCCTCAGCAGCAACAAGATCAGCAGCTCCACTGCCATCAATCGACAAATCCGCAATTACAAAATCAGAATTTTGATCAAAAGAGCAAGAAATCTGAACGTTTGCACAAAACGAAAGATATGTGGGCGTTTTATTTTGCCTAATATCTGTCGATTCCCTTCGTTCTGTTGTATTCGTCTTTGCGTCCTTTCAGTTTTGTTGCCAATACACTCGGATCAATTTTATCGCCAACGTACTTATAAATCAACGTAACACGACGATTCACGATGACGCCCACTTCTTCCACTAACGACCACCGCTTATTTTTGCCAATGAAGATAGCTAGTGCCGGCTTGGCAGGCTGCACAGCAGATATCTTCACGTTTCCTTTGGACACGCTGAAAGTGTGGCTGCAGGTGAGAATGCAGGGCACTCAAGTCAGTGCTGCTGGATACTAAAAAGACAAACTACGATTTTTTAGGAACATAAATAATGAGATTGCGCTACAATAAAAAATGAGATTTGCGCTAACAAAGGCTGTATCGCGCTTTTACTCATCCAGTGGATATGCTGTTGCTCTTTGTGTGGGCGATTTACAGAGAGTAAAAATTAAACTAAAGAATGGGTTACCGTCGTCATTGTACTGTTTTGTGCTGTTTAAGTGAAACCCTTGAGATAGTGGATCTTTGCAGTTCCATGCTAGGGGACACAAATGTTCTGCTGCAATTTTGATTTGTAAAACTTAGAGATGATTTCATTAGAATTCGCCAAATTTTAGATAAATTTACAGTTCCCACGAAATCATTTTGCAACTCGGATATTTTGGCTTGCTGCAGATTTTATGGTTTGCCAGTGATAATCCTACTGACGCGCATACAGCACATCGGCACAAGATTGGTTTTGAAATGCAAGAGTTTTGTTGTTTTCTTTTAAGTGGATGATTTGTATGACAGCTGAATGAAGTAAGGGCTGATTTTGTGCAATAAAAACTGTTGATCTTCACAGGCGTTTCTTTCAAACAAACTTATTTGCTGTCGAAAGGCAGTTTGAAAAGCCTTTTTACGAATCCCGATGATTCAGTTCAATGTTTCTTTGTCGCTTTGCAGGTAAGCGGAGAAACAAAAGCAACCGCTGCAGTAAACACGACTGAAGCAAAAACCAGCAATAGCATTCAATCGAAAATATCTTCCATGCCATCAAACACAAAAAATCTTGTGGCTCAAGAAAGAAAGCAGGGTCTTACGCGTTCGACTGGCCCCAGGAACATCGTGGATCCGAAATCGTCGAGCAAAGCTTCTAAGAAAGTGGACGGAGGGGCACAAAATGCAAGGTTGACAGTGAAGCAAGCTCCACACCAGTCGAGATCAGTTTCCAAGCCGAATCCTGCTCTGATTAGGAAATACAGCAACCTTACATCAGCTTTCAACTCGCGCCACATGATTGGCGGCGTCACCACGTTTGAGACTTACGGGGTCAATCAGAACCGAGAAGCATCGCGTGCAGCCCAAAGCTTTTTTCGCACGGTTGTTCACGGAGTAAGAAGTAACGGCTTTCTCAGCTTGTATGGAGGTCTCGGCGCTGGGTTGCAACGACAACTCGCTTTCTGCGCTGTTCGAATTGGACTTTATGATACCGTGAAAGGATTTTATCGAAATCTTTTTCCAGGTACGAAAGGTTGGTTTCCTTAATTAGTTTTTTTGCGCGTGGAGTAACATGATCCAGTAACTTAGTAACACCCCATCCAGTGAGTTTTTGAGGCTGGCATTGACGATCATAACACGTTACAGCTACTGTTTACTACAGTCTTAAATGATTTTAACACAAGTCATTTATGCACGCTTTAATTCCTAATACCCGTAAACACTACTACCAATGCTAGTGCCTCGTCAAATTTGTTGAGGTGGAACAGAAAAATGGAGGCATGTTTAGTGAAACGCTAAAGTCATCACTACATGCGAACGGGGCCATCAGCTTCAAACGAAGTGCCCGGTCACCACTTGCCTTTCCACTGTCTATGTTCGTGTGCTTGGGCGTCCGGAGGATTTTTTCCAGGGGGAAGCCGGAAGGGCAATCATGGATTTTCCAGTGGTAGCCAAAAAGATTTTTCCAGGGAGGGCAAAAGTGCTGAAATTTCATTTTACTACTCGAAACTAGGATAACAACCTTTTGGGCTAAAAATTCAATAGGAATATGTAAAATTTCAAAATGCAGGAGGGGCCAAGGCCACCCTTCCGACACCCATGGTCGTGTGCGAGTGGGAGGAAACTTGCATTTTTTACCAATTTGGTGCTTGCTCATTTTGCAAGACGGTTGTATTTTTTCACAACGGCTAATTTTTTCCGTTCAGTTATGTTGTTTTTCTGCTTTCTGCGTTACCACGTTTCACTGTTTCACTTTGATTGTGACATTTTGAACATCCTCTGTTATTTGACGCGTGAGACGCACACGTTCAACCGTTTTCGGCAACAAAATTTACGCACTCTTTGTTTTGCAAGGTACTTCAGGAGGGAAGCAAATACCACAGCGGATTTTAGCAGGTTCCACAACTGCATTCATTGCAGTGGCTTTGTTTCAACCAACTGAAGTTGTGAAGATCCGAATGCAAGCTCAAAATCGTGCAGCTAAATCGGAAAGAATGTACAGTGGTAGCCTGCAAGCGTACAGGTCAGTTGTCGGTTTCATAAGCGCACTTTTCTCGAAATTTCTGGTATTGGAAAACATCATAGTAATCGAAAACATCAAGGCCCACCCGGTATTTCCATGCTCAGTTAAATGTTATCTTTACCTGTCCGCTGGTTGTTGAACTTGCGATATGCTTATTATATACCGTCATCTGATAACTCCGAATAACCTCGCTATAGTCTGGCTGATGCACATGTTTATTTCCTGAACAGGCAACTTTACAAGGTCGGAGGACTAAAGGAACTGTGGAAGGGCGTTGAGACGAACGCCGCTCGGCTTGGTGTAGTCAACGTCAGTGAACTGGTGACCTATGACCTCGTCAAAGAGGCGATCCTTGAGTGGAAACTAATGAAGGACACACCTTCTTGCCATTTCATTTCGGCGCTGATTTCGGGTAAGACAGCGTACAGAACCAACCAGAAATTGCAACTCTTTGAAGCGAGAGTTAGTGAGCCAAACGAATTAAATGAATTCTTTTTATGGGTGATCGATTTGCTGCTCGAGTTCGAGTGAAGTGAACCACGCAGAACTTGACTTCAAACTGGATGAACTTGAATGAAGATCGTGAGATTATGTTGCCAATGTTTTCGAGCTGTATTCGGCGAGGCACGTACCCGACAGCTTGCTTGACCAAGCTGCTCTTGCAAATGTACCGAACGAAATACCGTTACCGTTTGCAAGTGCCCGAATTACGGTTCATCCGGACAGGAGTTGTGATTTCCACAACGCGAGCTCGATTGCAACATGGGAAGCTGCATGGCGTGCTGTGTTATCACTTAAGCTTTACTGAGCGGCATGCAGGGGCCAAATGTGTCGTTGAATAGGTCAAATGACGTTTCAAACTGATGTCCGCTGGTTGCAGAATGCAGCCTGCAAAATATGTACAGGCGTCAGACAAAAACAATGAATTGTTAGAAGTCCATTAACTTCTCTTGAGCATTTCTTGAATAATAAATAACGACAAAAAATGTTGCATGTTCATTGTTCTTGCAAAGACTAAAACAAAGTAATTACTTCTTTGAAAGAACTTGTAGTTTCTCTTAATGCGTATGAATACATATTTTGTTGAGTAATACATTTTTTCGAAAATGTAGTGAAAAATGGTCAATTCTGTTTTGCCCCTACGTTCCGTTTTCTATCGTTTATTTAGTCAAGTGTAGTTTATGCAAATTCCATTACTTCTATGACATTTGAAATTGGTAGTCGAANATGTCAGCCTTGTTTAGAGTTGAGGATTGTCTTGTGCCTACGTTGTACGGTTTTATGTTTGAAACCTTTACGGAAACTTTTTCTGACGCGGGCGTTTTACAAGCGAAACACGGAGATTCCGGTGCTCTGCCCGAATGCTACGGTGTCAGTTTTCGGTTTCCGGGCTTATTTAACGTGAAGCAACAGGCGTGTAATACCCGCAGTAATTCGCCCATACATTGCTTGAACACATTTAGCGTATGTATTATTTTGACGATGATAGTAATCCAGAGTTGCTCGTGTTAAAACCACCATAAATTCGGAAGTTCTATGACAGTGCCACCAATCATGCTAAATCGCATCGAGACTTAGAGATCGAACAGCATTCGCTTGCTGCAAAGGGCTGGGTGGATGTTACTGCAAAATCGACCTTTGCCCAGGAAGAGCATTACATCATTTGTCACGACCGCGCAGCAAGTCGGATTTCCGTAGTCAGCTGTGTCCTGGCAAGCTGCATTCGCTGGCGCTTGGATAGTAGTGAAGTTTACACTGAACCGACGCTCTGTTTTCAAATATGAATCCACATTGTTCTATTCGTTTAGCTTTCATTCCCTGAATGTTTTCCAAAGCCCGAGAGACAGGATAATTCAACCAATAGGTCATTTTTTCCGAAATGGAACTTGATAGGCATACCCGATCCTTTAAAGTGCATGATTAGCAGAAACATTTTCTTTCACTTGGTTATGCAGTATGTTTGCTTACGCCCCTCGAGTAACCTGTAGCGGTTGCGGATAGGTGTTTTATTTGCAGTGTAAACTTTTGTACGGAAATTGCAGACGGCAAATGTATGCGCGAAAATGGCCTGAAGCGATGTGCACGACACGTGTGAAGCGTTTTCTGTCGCTCGTGGCGCCGCTGCGAACAGCGACCTGAACTACCTGTGTGTTTTAAACTGATACTTGAGTTACTGCCTACGTTTCGCGTTAAATCGTATCTGCAGTTGTTGTTGGTCATGTAATGTTCATAGTTCAACCATTCTGCTGAAATGGTAAATGACCTACGTTTTTCTCTAAACAGTGCTGACAGTTACGTAGCTACTACCGCACCGGCGCGAAATTTACTTCATGGACGTGAGAAGTTAATGAAACATCGCAAATTTTACAAAATACTGAAATTTAATTGGCGGTGTAATCTGCGCAGGCTTCATAACAACGCTACTCGCATCTCCGATCGACGTGGTGAAGACCAGATACATGAACTCGCAGCTGAATCAATACAAAGGCCCCATCCACTGCGCCAAAACGATGTTTTTCAAGGAAGGTCTGAGATCGTTTTACAAAGGGTAAGTAATGGTAAACAGAACTGGCATCCGTTGCCATCGACCTTGACTTGTCGACACGCTGCTGCTCTCATTGTTCCCGCGCGACGAGGCGTATATTACCAGCAGCCCGACAGTACCATAAAAAATCTGACTTCTTCAGATCAGGGTCTGGCCCAAGCAGCAGTGAACTTTGGCTCCGAACGGAACCCGAGTCTTAGCTTTGTTGCACCATTTGCTTCGGTGGCGTGACGGTGGCGACGCCGGCCTCGAATTGCTTCGTGTCTCTCGCAGTGCTGGAAAGTGGAAATGTGACGTCTCTAGCCGGGCTTGCGATGTTTGCTCGCTCTTCAGTAAAGTCGAGCAATGATATGTCATTACCTTAGCGATGGGAAAGGCGAACGCGATAACGCAGTGTGTTTGACTCGACCACTGACAGACATCAAGTTGTTCGAACGAGGTAGGAAGGGAAGAAGTTAATAAGGCCTTGTTGCTAAGTAACGAGCAGCACTGGCAATTACTGTTTAGTCAGAAATCGTTGCCTGGTTAAGGTTTTGCCAAAACGTTTGGTCGCGCATGTAATACTTTAAATTATAAAGAGTTTAACCGCTCCTGCCAAAAACCATGCATNGGTAGTTTCGTGTTTCACAACCGCAAATAAAAACACGAGGAATAACCTCTTNACGGTCAGGTTAACGCGTAGGCAACATAAGCTAAGCCTCCGCGCTGCTGAGCTTTGTGTTGTCACTCCTAGCACCATCACGGAGGAAGCATCTCGTCAGCATGTCATTGCTTTATCCATTTTATCACTGTTTGTAGCTTATCACGCAGTATGCGTTTGCTCACGATCATGTTTATGGGATGTTTCTAAAAAAAGACCGGGAAAACGCTGTGTAAGGAACTTAAAATGGCCGAAGAACCCGCCCATGCATGTTACGTCTCTGGGGGTAACTGTAGTCGTTGGCACCAAACGAATGTGAGAAAAAAATGTCAATTCAGTTTTACAAAAAGTTACCAAACACACTGCAATCTGTAAAATTGCAAAACATTTTTCAACGCTCAGGGCGTTTAACGGCGTGGATCCAGTTTCTGCCTCCTCGTTCGCCGGATTTAGTCTCACCACCTGTTTTTGAGATGAATTTTCATGTGATCAATATTTCTTTCTTCGCAGGTTCGTGCCATCGTATTTACGTCTTGGATCTTGGAACATCGTTATGTTTGTGTCGTACGAGCAGTACAAAATCTTGTCCAGCCGTCTCCAAGCAATTTACGACGCTCCAACAGCCAGCAAGCACACGTACGCGAGTACTCTGAAATAACAAGCATGCCTCGAAAATCGTCGGAACATTTTGGTTTCCTTTGTTGCGAACTTCTTCGCTTTCTCAACGCATGCCGCCTGACTTGACTTTACTTTATGATTGCACACGGGTCATATTGACCTTAACCACTTGATTTGTACAGAAATATGGATGTCCGCTAACTGTTCATCTCAGAAGAAGACCTTCAAAAGCGGCAAGTGATGACCTCGCATGGTGCGAGGTCTGCTGGAGTACACGCTTGCCATTGACGCTGTTTTTCAAGTGTTTAGTTCGACGTTTGAGCTGTGTCGGTATTGCGTTTCCTTTCCTGCATGACGAAATAGATCCGAGCAGTGTTCGACCAAGATAAATACAAATAAACCGTACGTCAT
>JGI24159J19872_10009013_pt1 | contig 13074 bp, 8 predicted proteins | sample Ectturendosymbi4_FD_19872 | JGI IMG/M metagenome (IMG submission 19872) | reverse complement strand
TTGACAGTTGCCAGCAGGGCTGTGGAGCCGAAGACCTATACCTGGTGTTGGATAATTTCCTTCTAAGCAATTACTGGCTGTTTCGGCGTGGTTACAACAAGGTGCTCGGAAGGAAAACTCAATTGGCGTTGTGACGCAATAATAAATTTCCACGAAAGAACTTTCATCAGTTTTATTTCAAGACAACGCGTACAGTTACGCTATGACTTAAAAAATGGAAGGTTTTCTGACTCACTCCTGTGGTGTTGAACAGCTCAGTATAAAACAATCAATCGCACGAAACTTACCGAGTGAAAAGAATCCAGCTTCAGCAAATATTTGTGGAGTGGCTCTGGTGAAATGCCAGTTGATGAAAGTGCCCACTCTATCTTCCATCGATCTCATGCTGGGAGTCACGGGTAGGTTACAAGGGAACATAATTCGCAGGTCTGACCTTTGCTGTTCAGTAAGCTGACTTGCGTCCCTGCGGGGTGGAGATAGAGCCTGCAAAGCGTTTGGAAACGAGTCACGTTATGAAAAGCAGCTAATTCGCAGTAATTGACATTGTAGCACTCAAGAATAAGATACGGGATGATCTGGTTGAGGTAGTATACTTGACGAAGCAACCTCGAAGCTTTGTTTCCAAATAAGTTTGTTTTCGCAAGATGCTCACTGCACTTCAGAACTTACCGAGTTTAACGAAAAAATAACCGTACATTCGATATATCTTACAAATCGAATGTATTCTAAGGGCCCTTGTTTTAAACAGGTAAGTTGTGCAGCGATTCATCAAATGGTTTGTTTTCAAGTGTTTTCTTCTAAATTCTACAATGTAGAGCAGCGCAGTAGACGGTAACTTTATAGTACATCAAACCAGGGGAGACAAGCGCTTAGTTGCACCGCGAATATTTAAACCATGCTCACTTGTCTACCGGTATCCTCTATGTTCCTTCTCTCGTGGCCTTGCGCCATTAAGCAGTGCGAGAAGTGCCGGATGTGCTCGCTATTGGGGTTGTCAAGCCTTCGCCAATTCCTCAACACTCCACCACAACAGAAGCACTGGGTACGATCCAGGTTACCCAGGTAGAACCAACCCGAGGCAGCCATGTCTTCTGGTGATGGGGCAGCTTCCCGTGGCCATTCTCCAGTGAAAGTTTGGAATCGGTGACTTTCACGACACAAGTTAAGTGATCGGATCAATCTTGCTTGGTCGGGATTTGGGATTGTTGCTAGTTGCCGATAGATTGGAACATCGTAAATCGGAACAGGGGGGGCAACTGGTCTGGCTGTCTGGAAGTTGCGCATGTCCAATCCTTGGTAATGTCGAAAAACTCCAGGGCTATGAAAACAGTGAAACGTCCAACTTAAAACGTTTAATGCACGGAATGGGCAATTTTTCTCGATCAGGTTTTTTCTGTAGGAATGTGCACACAAACGCATGCAAAATAGCAGCGGCAGGAAAGCGACGCAATGCACGCCTTTCATGAAGCAGGTTCGTAGATCGAAATAGGTTGCCCCAGTAAATTGGCCGGAAAGCATTCACCTTATTGCGAACAAAATAGCCACAATTATCGAATACATTATTTTATTAAACGTTTCGGCTTCTTCGTAAGCCATCATCAGGAATAAAATTCGTATTCGATAATTGCGGCTATTTTGTTCGCAATAAGAATATCCAGCAACTGCGTGCATTGTTTACCAAAAGAGCATTGACCTTGTATAGCATAATAAGATGTCGATTGCAAGTTTGCAAGCTTTCGTCAGCCACTATCTGACAACCGCAAAATTAAAAGTTTTACTTTAAAAAGCATTTTCACAGACTGACAAACGTGCACGTTTCATTTCTACGCAATTACACTTTCAGAGTTTGGTCAAAAAAGCAAAGCCTTTTTGTTTATACCCAAGAAAAAGCATTCGTTCGGAATCATGTGTTTATTCCATGTGGAGAACACTTCTCTCATACATCCGAAATTTGACATAAACACTTCTCTTTCATAAAAAAAAAATGCATGACAGCGGTTTTTTAGACCAACATTTACACACACAACTTCGTTCCGAATGGTTGTCGCACGATGCTCATCAAAAAAGCTTTCGAAAATCCCCAAACCAGCGCAAACATGTCGACACAGACCAAGTACCAGACAGACAAACGAAGCATTTGGCGCCAAAGAGGCGACACATATGACTCTGTTATCGGCAATCACATGACTTCTGTTTCATAAGGGAACGCTTTATCACCTTAGGATTTTCGTTTTTCAAGGGCCAATGCCTTCGTAAGAATGGCATACTTTTGAGGTGCCAAGCAAGAAAAGTCAATATTGCAAGGGGTTTTGTGTGGAATGGGGCAGTTGCGCAACTTCGTAGCAGGGTGGGGGGCGTTGGAATCAGTGCTGACAGGGTAGCATCGAGAGCAAACCAGTTTTTCAAAGCTATAACATTACTCCGAAAGACAAAAATGCCAAACCCGTAACGGATTTCAGTAATCTTCTGACGGCTCAAACTGTTCAATGGATTCCTATAACGGCGAATGAGCTCATGTCTCCCCTCTCAACAACAGTGGTCACCCAACCATGGGAAACTAATGTGATTGCAAACGTGGATCTACAGACGTAACGGCCTGTCATTTTGGAGCTTCGAAATGTGCATTTTAATGGGCTACACCAGTGGTTCCCAACCTCCGGGCCGCGGACCAGTTGGTACCGAGCCACGAGATTGCAAAATGTATACTGATGGTGACACCACTCGCTTTCCAGGCATGCAATTCGTCGATTTTTCCAATGGAAGCACTGTTGCGAGAGCACTCCCAGGCCGTGGTAAAATCGTCAAGCGTTGACCGTTCTGCGGTTACAAAAAGTTGTGAACCACTGGGCTACACCACCCGGTTTAAATTTTGAACAGAAATTAGTGCTTCAACACAAGTCTTTAAGATTCTGATAGAGTCGAAAAGAGATAGGATTAATGTCACTGCTTGTCACTAGCGAGAAGCGTTAGTGTTAACAGCTGGAAAGAAGACATTTCAGACGGTTGCATATTATGCAGCATACAGTCTCTTGATTACACAGCTGTTTCCAAAGTGCAACAAAACGTGGGGACCCAGTCAGAAGTAAAAAGATGAAAACTGTGTGGAAATTAGCAAACGGGGAAAACCTACTTTACGTTGGCAGCCAGGGTGACACGAGGAACCGAAGCATTGCTCAGTAACGTAGGAGCGTTTTGCGCAGGGCTTCGGTGAGGGGTTGAAGTTGCTGTCAATACTTCACCTGCTGGGCGTTGCTGCGCGGACGCATTCTAAACATACAAGCAAAGATAGATGCACGGAGGAATATGGAGCCACATTTCTAAGATAAATAGGTATATATACGTTGTATATTCGTGAAAGAAATGCAAATACGCTGAATTGGTAAACGTATATTCGCAAATAGAACTTTTACTTGTTCGCTCCATTGTTGCCTTTTTACCTATGCTAACACAAAACTTTTGACAAGAACACCAGGCTATAGGAATGACAGAAAAGCTAGGCGTATTTTTAAGGTTAGCATGGTGACATTCGACTGCGCATTACCGAATTGCAGCGAATTAAAATACCGTACGTACCAAAACACATTTATTGAAGAAGATTGTTTTCTGCGGGGCTGCTTTTTTGTGGATAAGACAATCCGGTCATTTTTACAGTAAAGACATTTTGGTCACTGAGACATTTCGGTCATTTGCCACATGCGTATTAAAACTCACCGTAACAGTATTAACTAGTCTATATTTTCAGACATTGTGACCGAATTGACTTAATTTTTTTCGGTCATTTGAAAATAAATTCTGTCTATGACCGCAAAAAAGCTAGCTGCGTGCCGGGGAAAAGCTAGTCTCCGCTGGTTGCTGTGCGCGGAAGGCGAGACGACGAACAAACATATGTTTGAGAAATCAACACACAAACCGCGCCATCAGCCTCGTGCTATTAGGCTACGGTCCACATGCACAGCCGAGTGGAGGTCGAAGCGCTTCATTGCCCATCGGACCGGCATGCGACAGCCAGACAATCGATCCCCGCTCAGACAATCCGTCAACAAACCCCGCGTGCCTGCCCCATGTTCACCATGCTCGGTGAACCGTGAAATCCAATCGGGAGCGTGCGTACGGCACGAGCTAAGCCTTTTCCTGCTGTCACAGACGACATACAAAATTCACTTTACGACTGGCGTTAACAGACTGCGTGTGTTGGGAAGGGCTGAGCCGATCGTAAGATAGCAGATTATGCACTGAAAAAGGGTTGAACAGTAACTAAAGAAGAACAACGCAGGCTTAATTTTAAATAGACCTGTGCAAAGTTGCTTGGAAGTGACGTCTGCCTGTCTACTTGGACGTTACCACAATCGTCTTCGCCTCTAGCAAAACGACAGGTTGACCTGTGGAAACGAACCAACATGTAACAGAATGTCACGGAAAGCTTGGAACACTGATTACATCAGTGGTTCTCAACCTTTTCGCTGAAGGGAGCCACAAACAGACCTGCGGTTTTGTTGGTCAGGCGTACTAAAAAAAATTTAACGTTGGTCAATTGACACGTTATGCTTTATTGCAGAACGAAGTCAAGTACACAAAATATTAAAGGTGTTGTTGAAAGACTGCTGAGGGCCGCACAAAGGGTGCTTGGGAGCTGCATGCGGCTCTCGGGACCGCGGTTGAGAGCCACTGAATTACAGTAAGGAACAAACATTAACGAAAGTGTTCACAACAGGATATATAAATTAGCTTTTTCACTTGCAAAATTCTTTCACTTTTACGTAGAACGAATGTTACCTTGCATAACAATTAATCAACATCGAAGAAACAAGACTCCACAACCACCGCTCCCATCATTAGAGACCAATTTTCCGGAGTTACGGGTTTTCAAAATTATGCTTGGTACTTACCGTTAATGCGTGCATTATTACTCATGGCAAAGTATCGTTTGGAGTCATTCTTTGCGGAGCAAGGATAACACCGACCATCATGGGCAAACACCATGTAGCGTTTTCTGATCTTGTAGCACATGTTACGTGCAAATCACTAACCTTAGTTCCTTGTGATTGTATCAATGAATTTTACCAGGCACCTAAAATTTCCCAACACATTAACATTGCAGGATAACACCGTTTAGAACACAACATTCAAGACTTTTCTCGGTGACAGGAGATAAGAAGAGTCTAAAAACGCGAAATATAAAGAGAGCTTTTATTTGCAAAATGGGTGTGCATGATATTGGAATTCAGTATTGTTTTTCGTTGAGAAAGCAAGTGACGATGAAGCTCAGGGAGAATGTTGCAAAAAGACGTCAACCACGATGATGATAAAAGGTCATGAAAATCAATCAATTCACCGTTTTTCGTCCATTTGCCATAATTTCATTGTTTCTGACACAGCTTAAGAAATGGACATAAAGCAAAGCTGAGCGGAAACGAAACAAAGCAGCTTCACAGGACCCATCATCCATCATGACTGGGCACTTAACTATTCCCAAACAAAATTGTTCGACGGTGCATCGCAAGGTAACAGAATGAAAGCACAGAACGGAAATATATACATTCATTCATGCGGTGATATGAAACCACCGCTTTACGTGAAGATTTTTCGATACTAAAGGCATCGTAAACCAATGAAAACTGGAGTCCAAAAATCCCGCTTCTGGAGAAGATGCGTCATTTGGTTTCTTAAGTTACAGCCAGTAATTTGCTTTCACAGATCACGATGACCATATTAGAAGACAAGAAACTACAAATCTGACAGGCAGCGCATGGGCTTGTTTCACTCATGACGATGTGGGAGTATAATTTGATTCAAAAGCGGTTGGTTCTAGTGTTGCGATCGGAAATCCCGAGCGGCGAGTCCGCAAAGCTTCGCACTGTGGCAGCAAGCAACAACAGAGATCACCCGACGATATCACTCTCGTCGTCACACTCAGCAAAGACAATCAACTGTTCACCAGGTTCACAAGCATTATTAGAGGTCACTCACCAATATCACTCCATCGGGATCACTCTATTATTGCTTGTTCGCGCCACATACATATAGCGTTTTTCTTCACGCACATCCCGTTCGTGGTGAATCACACAATCAACGCAACGCCACCGGAGAGGTTGCAACACTAGCATCACATGTTCACAGCCAGAATGCATTAGAAACAAACCTATGCATACTGAGAAGAAAAGGGTCGGTTCTTAAAGACAAATTTCTTTGGGTATTGGAGCAGGCAAAACACTTCACTTCGTCAAACTGTCCCGTGTAATAAAATCCTGCAGCAGCAAATTTGCGCGCATCAATTGGCACTGATGCTGGGAAGCGTTGAAAGCTCGATAATCGGAAACTTTCCCGCCGAAGATCATCTGAAAGAGATTGCAAAAAGGAAAACAAAATTTGTGCCATCCATGACCAATCTGCGCATGCAATGAAAATGACAGAGAACGCTTCAATGCGTGACTGACACTTCGTTGTTGTCACCCAAGTTTGGCAAAGATTCGGCATCAAAGTTATTTGCATTACATACAGCAATACCAGTAACGCCACCATACTGTGTTAAACTTTTTGACATTGGCCTTATTTAGCATGTTGTAAAATGTATATGAACTGCGGGAAGATAACATTCATTCTTAGCTCTTTTCAAGGAAAAGAATTCATTATCCTTAAAATTACCCATTGCAGATCCATGAAATTCAATCTGAATGAAAGCTTAGCAAAGGTAGAAGTTTCCAGTGAAAAATCATGAAATGGAGGCGAAGCAAACCAACTGTTTTTCAGTTTTACAGTGATGTTTGCAGATTCTTAGGTCTTCTCATTAGTTATAGTAATGTAGCAGTGGCACTTGCATTCACTGTAACAAAAGCATACAAGAACTATGTCCTGATAAAATTCAATTCTCCAATGTATTAGCAGCCTGAAAATTAAACACGAAAAGCATATTACAGACGCAAGCAAAGACCGTTTTCATAGATTTTCCATATTTGCAATGAAAACAAATTTCTCAAAAAGTCAGCAAATCCCCAAGTTCTCAAAATCGTATCAATCACTGTGATGCAGAAAACTTTCGAATATTACACAACACAATGAATCAAATTATGCAATTTAACCTGTTTATTATGGATGGAAAAAATGATGATTATCTATATTGGCTACAAAATAGATAATCCACAACTGAATAATGCCAAATTACCTTTGAAAATTTTTTTATTCGAACTAGATAATAATAATCACTTGCTTAATTTTGTCTCTTGTTTCAAGATTTACTAATCTAGCAAGCGCAAAGCTTAAGTTAGTTTTTGCATTATTTTACACTAATCTGCACTAATGTTTGATCATGCTCTAATTCAAATTTTTTTAAATCCCTTGTTCAGCTTTGAAAAGTAGACAATATTTTCAGTACATAATAATTTGAACCATTAAAACTTTGGCTTGGCAACATAAAATTGTCCACAAAATACAATGACAACTTCCATTGCAAAATGCTGGAACATACCCGCAGCAATATTTTTGAAATGCCAATCCAGTAGCATGAATCAGTTGATGCAATGGTTAAATCTTTTTAATAAATGCTTCATCCACAATAAATTTGCTTCCTGTTAATTTTTATTTCTGAGATACTTCATTTCACAGGTTAAGACTTTGCAAACAGCAGTTTACTGTTCTTTGTATGCTACTGCTAAGAATAATTAAGCTATGTATGATTAGTGTACGGCAAGAACTACATCATCCAATAAACTCAATTCAGCCAAAAGGCTACCCAGATGAGCTAAATAATCTTAAATCATGAAAGAGTAAAAACCAAATATGAAGCTGCATATAGCACCTAAGCGTACTCAGGCATACCTGGTAATTTAGAAATTTCTTTCGCATTTCTTCCACTTTTCAAATTGGCCAGCAACTATGGGTGGGTTAGCAATGTTGGAAAGACTTTTTAGTAAAAAAAAACAACCAACGACCTGCAATATTACAATTACCACTAGTAGTAAACTTTTTAAAAGTTTGGTTTGTGTATTATGGTTTCTAGTATTTATAGCCAATTTGAGTCAGACATTTTGATCTCAACAGTGTGAGCAGATAGATTATTTGAGCTTTATTGCTTCTTGCAAAAAATAGTGGCCAAGCTTCTAATTAAGCATAAAGACGGAACAACATTTAACAGAAACTAACAAAAAATATTAAGAACACAAATTTTGATAACAATCATTATAGCTGAGACCACATCTTCGACTAAGGTAACAGACATGTATGCTAATTGTAAAAACATTCCAGGTATAGAGAGTAACCATTTTTCCATACGTTCTACAAACTTCAAAGATGCTGTCACTTCCAATTCTTAAAAAATATATAAAGAAATTCAGCCTGACGTTTTGGCTCAGGTAGTTCTTAATGTCATATGCAATCACATCTGTGGGTGTAAGAGGGAATGAGGCTGGCTGAAGCACAAGCATTCAGATTTGGCAAAGATAAGCTGAACTGAACTTGTAGTAGTGAGCTGCTTTAGAAATGCATTCAGTGATAATGAAGAAGAAACACAATGGAGAGAAAAACAAAGTGTGACACAGGGTCACTGCTGAATTAACAACGCAAATCAATACAATTGCATGAAAATATTCAGTGAAAAATAAAAGTGCATGAAGTTGTGTGAATACAGGTTAATAAGGAATGCTGTGAAGAGGTGAAATTGCATAAGTGAGATAAGTACATTGCAATGAGGGTTTAGTATCAGCAAACCATGCAACTGAGCAACCAAGAGAGCACGGATATAATTAATGTAGGTAGTGAGTTACTAGATCCTTAGCATGCATTAGAGACAAAGGATTTAGATCAGTGGTTCCTAACCAGGGGGGCGCATGCCCTTACACGCCCTACAACATGGAAAGCTTGATCAATGAATTTAACAACAAATACATTTGTTTTTACAGCTTATTTAAATCCAGGGGGCTTGAAACAAACGACAATCACTAAAGGGAGGTGTGGTAGAAAAAAGGTTAAGAACCACTGATTTAGATTGAATTCTAATTCATGGATTCTAAGCTTAAGGCTCTGAAATGTAGCGCTGGATACACAATGCTCATGATATTCAATATGCGGCTGCACATATATGAATCCACTGAATTTTACATTACCGATACTCAAAAAAATGTTACACAGCATCACTACAATATTGCTTATGAAAGAATTTCAAAATCGTGTTCAGCTTAAGGCAAAATAGCTCCAGAAGTGCTTTTGCCTCATTAGGCAAAACAGACATTGCTTTCAAGTTTTCGGAGTGCACATAGGGGTTCAGAGTGTAAATTTCCAATACCGAGCTTCATAGCAGAAACATAAGCTGAAGTCATTATTTTGGAACAAGAACGTACAGTCAAAAGAAGTGATTACGACCAACTCTGGTCCAGTACTAGTGCAGTTGCCAGTTAGTGAATGAAGCCTTACTGCAGACTGCAGTGTGGGGTAGGATGAGCAGAGTCACTGTTTTCAGACTCCATCTCACCTCTGTTCCTTTTTTTTTGTTCTAAAACTCCTGTTGACATGCTCTGAAAAATTTGAAAACATCAAGTCTCTTGTCAACATTCTGAAATTTCTAGGTAACTCAAAAACATACATTTTTAGGCAATATAGGGTATAATTAAACTACATAGTTATTATAATTTTAACTGTTGAAACACTACTGTAGTTTGAACATGCAATCATTAGACAGATATCTAACAATTTGCAACTGAGCTTTCATTTTCATTCTTTACAAAGACTGATTCGAAATCTCAATTTGAGATCAATGGTTGATCACCTACTTTCTTAAGATTGATTCCTACTTTAACCATGAGCTCACACATTAACTCTGGTCACTGAACAAGGATTGGGCCATAAGTAAGGCATTTCAACATATGGTTAAACATAAAAACAAACAATACAGTATCAGCACATTCAACATTGATTTTCTGTAAGCTTTATTGTTTTCCGTATGTTTACCGCCTTTTGTAAGGCCCTGTGCAGTATTATTTCACTCCCTTTTTTCGCTATCCTCATCCTGACCAGGTTCCCACTAATGTTGACAAGAAATTCCTTAAAATCGATCTTAAAATTCCCAAAATTTCACAGAAATTCCCCAGATTTTGCACTAAGCATTATATTACCTTAATCTTCTTTTTAGCACTTTTTAAAAGCCTTTCACAGTTCCAACAAGCAGCATAGCGTGTCATATTGCACATTTGCTAATGTATAATAACTTAGCAGTTTAAGTCCGTTGCTATTAGAATCTGACTGTTAACGCAAAAACTGCCGTAAAGCTCCCACATTTTTACATTTTGCTTAAACTGCTGTGGCCCACTCCAACATTATGAAATTTCTTCGATGGCCACTAACGCCCGACAAATACGCTAAGCACAATGTACTTGTCCAGAGAACCTTAGTTAATCGTTGGTCCTTGAAACATCAACAGTAGTATCCTTACGTAAGTTACCAAACCAGCTGAGCAAAAATGTTAATTCATGAAAAAAGAGATTGGTTAGTCTTGTTTTGTGCCAGATTTTTCTATCCAAATTTGCTTTTTGTCAAACATAGCCTATAAGCTTTTGTTATGGTCGTTACTGTCAAAAACAAAAATATAAGTGTGAGAATTTAGGAGCTGTGTGCAGTTCAGATGTAGATGGTAAGTAATTTTGCAAGGAGAATCTAGAATATAGATTGCAAGTATCAAGTCATGCAACTTAAAATTGTCGAGCCCTGAAGACCTCCTGATATTCATAGTTGGATATGGTGCTAATAGCAACTTTCCAAATCATCAAATTGCTTTGCAAATGGTGCTGACAACCTGACAATGGCAGAATCTATTGCAAGCAGCGAGCGATTTTTCAGTAGGCTGAGACTGATCCTTTCATACCTTCCAGCCTCAATGAACTAGGGACGAGGGCAAATTGCCCGGTTTAGCTTTGATCAATATAGAAAGCGAAGAAAAACGGGAAACTGACTTTGATGAAATCATAGATGAATTTGCTTCAACGAAGGCATGGAAGTGTTGTTTTCATTAACATATTGTGTTATTTAAAGACGAAAAGCCTGAATATATTCAATATTGATGTTTTGATGAAATTGTTTTCTTCCAATACAAATAATACATGACTTGCATTAAATACTTTATTGCACCATCCGAATTAAATGTATTTTCATCTTTAAAAACAGGTCATTTGCAGCTGCTAATGTTGTGTGATTCTTTGTAAATTTCGTCAGACAGTAATACACCATTATGATAATAATGTTCATGTTTTGATATTCTTTATAATGAAAATAAATGAGTACAGAAGTACAGTATGACAATTGTGGTTAAGTTGAAGCACAACAAATGCAATACAGCCAAATCTGCTCACAAAGTATTTTACTAGGAATCGATTTCACGTTAAGCACACATTTTTAATCTATAATTACAAACAAAAACTTACAGGTGAAATGATTACAGCCAAAGAAATGTACTGAACTTTGCACTGCACCTTATGGATAATTTATAATTTTATTTGCTGAAAATCTTCAAAGTAAAAAAAAACATATATTTTCTGTTTTAAAACATTTATGTTCTTCATGGTTTATCTTTAATAAAAGTTGTACATATAATAATGTGGCGGTCGGTAGATGGCACCACAAATAAATCACTGCTAGATGGTGCCCATGAGGAACAACAACTCACTATGATAGTAGCCACCACAAACGAAAGATCGTAATTCATTTTCCCTACATATTAATAGTGCTACCTGGTAGTAGCAGAGTGAACTCGTCGAGGGAGCTCTATTGCTGCTGGTTGCTTTCCCGTTAGTTTAATGCCCCGAATTGCCATCTCTTTCCCTTGTGCTTGCCTCAGTAGTTCAAGGCGATGCACATGCAGTCAACTGCAACATGAACTTGATGAACATATTTCTAATATTTAAATTATTAAAAAGTCGCATGATTTGACTATGCCACGGGCGCAATTTAGCATATATACGCCACTACTTAAAAACCATTGTTTCCAATTATGAGATAGGTTTGTTATTGAATTTATTTGTCTTTGTTAAAAAAGCAATTAAACTACGTTTTCCAATACATACCAACACCTACAGTTCAGACCACAATAAAAGAAAAAATTTTCCAAAGCTGAAGTACCTTCTTCAGTTCTACCTTTTATTCAAACATGATTAGGGTCTACTTTCAACGCGCTTTTTAAAGGGCGGCCACACGTACACGTTTCGTTTCAATATTGCACCTTCGATATCAGAGGCTTCAATCAAACTAAACCACACGCATCCGCAGCTGTCAGAACACAAGTGATTTCCCCAACCAGAGTAGAGCGGACTGTCATATTTTGCATTCCAGATCCAGCCTGATATGTTAAAACTCAGTCCAAGTCCAAACATGGCCCATAAATTTTTTCAAACCTAAATCCCAAGTCCAAATTCAGTCCAAAAGTTTTTTAAAAATGGAGCATTTTCACAACAAAAAAACCTCATTTCTTTCCATTAACTCAGTCCAAATCTGATCCGGATCCTAAATTTTGAAGTGATTTACAGTCAGTATCCAATCCAATTTCAACAAAATTTGCTTAGTCCGGGTCCAGTCCCATCCAAGTCCAGTCCAATGCTCAACTCCGTCCCCAACCAGTTTCCAGATCGCGATCCTACCGGATTCTGAACTTCAGAATCGGATCCGGATTGGACTGGATTGTGAAAAAACTCAACCGGATCAGAAATGGATATCCAACCTGCACTGATCACTGCAGTAAAATGCTTAAACAGAGTTTTTTTCGGATATAAACCGGATTGGATCAAATATTTCGACAGGTCTACCAGATTAGGATCGGACCTGATTACTCAAAGAAAATTTTGGACTGGATTAGAACAAGGACTGAGGATGCGTAATTTTACGTGAAATCGATTTCCTATCAAAAATTTGCTGATCGATTCCTTGCTTACACCCATCGTGATCCGGTTTCAAGCGAAATTTCTGACTTGCCAAATTTCTGACTTCACACCATGTACGCATGCACAGAGTAATAATAATATAATAATAATAATAACAATGATATTCTATTGCGGACGCACGGTCCATATCACAGACACAAGAGCACAAAAAGTGTTTAGCTGT
>JGI24159J19872_10009010_pt1 | contig 13077 bp, 6 predicted proteins | sample Ectturendosymbi4_FD_19872 | JGI IMG/M metagenome (IMG submission 19872) | reverse complement strand
CTGTGCCCCAGTGTGGTGCCACAGCGCTCACACAAAACACATCGATGTACCTTTAAACGAGTCGATGCGCGTTATCACTGGCTTGCCTACGAAGCACATCCTCCTTTTTCGTGCCCATTCTATCTGGCGTTACCCCATCTGAGACAAGGCGCAGTGTTTCATGCTTGAAACTTTACACCAAAGCACTCAATCCGAAACAATTTCTACACAAAACTCTGTACCTAAAACCTTCTAAACGTCTCCGCTCCAGGAAACCTCTACGCTCCTTTGTGGAATTGTTGTCAATTCACAGGGAACCGACTACACCAATCCCTGCAGCTCTCCAATCCTTCATTCCTGCATTCGGCCCACAACCACCAGGTTGCGACCTCCCCAGAAATGCCTGGATTCAGCTCAACCACCTGAGGACTGGTGTTGGCCGATATGCGGCCAACATGAATTTAATGGGCCTGTGTGGCTCAAATTTCCGTGAATGTGGCAAGGTGCAGACTGCACACCACATCTTGCATGATTGCACGAAATTCAAACCTCTGTGCCACATCAATGAGGTGGACAGCCCTGTTCTTTTGGAATACCTTACCCGATCAAAGTTCTGATCAACATGTATTCCTGTTCATGTATACAAAAGAAGAAGAATGTAGATAATGTTATTTTTCCAATATCTGGCAAGTTATTAGCATTCCTGAAAAATTGGGGTTGTTCACTAATGTGGTTTGGAAGTAATAAGGCTTTAAACATGGCTAAATATGAACAATTTGCACCCCCTGGCTTTGCTCCCCCCAACTAAAAAGCTTTATAATCATGCCATTTCGTGACAGATTTCATTCAAATTTTTGCAAATGTTCATCATATGGGGTAATGCCAATTTGAGTGAAATTACAGGAAAATGGGAGAGGGTGACTTGACCACTTCCTGAGAATTAACACGGAATGGCCCTGATGGAAATTAGAAGCTATGGATAATTGTTATCTAATTTCATTGCGTGAACATGGCATGGGTTATTGTTCTCTATATGCAAATATTTAATGATATAGCTAATACAAATGTAAGTTTCTAGATAAAACTATGTGAGTGTCTTGCAAGTAAATTACAAGTAATCATCCTATTGAATAACGCACTAAAATAGAATGTTTAAAGCAAGTGCGAGCAATTATGCAGAATAGAGTAAGTAGTTCTACAGCATTAAATTTTTCTAATTTCATTGGACATAATTTGGTGTATTATCTTGTCAGTATGAAGTTTTTCCATACTTTTTCACTTACCTGATGATAAATCCTGTTAAAAAATCTTAGTTATATTCTGTTTTTCAACAGTTCCTTTTTTCCAAACTGCTATTGAGACTGTGTGCACAAAAATGGTGGTGTGGGATGTGGGTTTGTCCCTAAGTGCTGTTGTCATTGAATATGAGTAATTATAGTGAAATGCATACCTACTGCATGCTTAACGTTACTCTGCCAAGGATTAAATAAGCTTTTGCTGATTTGGGTGCATTTTGTTTTAAACAAGCCAAATTTTAATGAATTTATGACAATTTTTTAAAAGTTCATGCAAAACATAGTGATCATTTAATAATTTCAAGTAAATTTTAGAAAATGGTAGTTGTGGTGGTACTCGTGTACTTTGGTGTTGCAGTGTCGTTGCTGTGGTCTATTCATGGAGTCAAATTTTCCTCTACTGGGATGTTTTCCATTAAGTCAAACAAGTATAATTGATTAATATTATTTTTTAATGTTAATTTGCCAGAGCATGTGGATTGTTTTTCACACGCTTTTTGGCTGAAATGCCATAGCATGTGCTATGGTGTGTGTAAATAAGAGTAATGAGTAAGTAAGTGTACTTAACTTGTAGTAATTGATTTTCTTAAGTATCATTTCATTACAATAGTTATTTGTTAGGCCAGCAGGTCTTATAGGAAGAGTTGTGGCTAGAGTTATGAGAACAACTGAAGTTTTAGTGAAGCTAAACAAATGTTTTCAAAAAACAATTTTTTCACTATTCTGAAAATTTCTGTATATTTTTAGTGCAACCTACTGTACATTACATTTTGTTAGGTCATCCAAATGTGTGCTTATCTGCTTTGTTCACAATGAAGAATGCTGTTGTCTTTGATAGGTTTTTTGCATCATTAAGAACATGCTTGATTCAAATTCATGGGTTTGCAACTTTAATGCATGAAGTTGAAACCATCCGGACTAAAAAGTATGATTCCAGTAACGTGATGCATGAAAAACTACTTTCGGAGGTATGCTGATTGCAAATTTGTAAATGAGATCTGTATTACTTTACTATGATCTTCCTAACGCACTGTTTGTCGGCGAAAAGTTTTTTCATAATGTATGATGTGACCACTGAAAGATAATTAAGCACAGCAAAGGTTTACTCTCTTCCAAAAAAATTTTGTGTATGTTGCAGTAGCTATGTTTGTTTTCTTTAAGGTGTTAGTGCAGATTGCAAATTACAAATGTTTATTAACAAGGCCATCAAGAATTACTTCATGTGAGTAAACCTGAAATTTTGTCATGTTGCGCATGGTGAAATGCATATTCAAGCAAAACTTTTGATTTTATCAAAATCTTGTTATCAACGCACATTAGGCATGCTTATGAAATGCCAAATTTTGTGGGAACAAGAATGATGTTTTTTCTTATATGCGTGTCCAAGACCAAAACCCTGCCAAGGTTCGTGTTTCCCAAAAAGAATACGAAAACTCCATTGGCGGCAAAAGTGAACGTTAAATTTTTAGTTATTGTAAGAAGCATGAACCATTTCAACTTGCGTGTATGTTCAGCTCTGGTCATTGCTGAAGCCGCACGAAGCGCTCGAGAGCAGGATATCGCGGCAGTGGGGCAACATTGGTTTTCAGGTGAGGTTCTCGCATCTTAACGCCGCAAGTAGTCCCGATTGTGATTTGACAATGAATTACTTGACCTTGGATTATGTAGGCCGTTGTTTGCTCTGATTGCCGTTAGCTTTGATATGCGTTGCGTTCGTCGTAAGTTGCGTATGCGACGTAAACTGAGCTATGAAACAAAGCTATTCAACGCTTGACGCGTTCCAGTAGCTGCAACGCTATTAAAATTGTTTTATCGTTGTTATGATTTAATGCTCTTGTGTTTTTGGCCGTATTGTCTTGGGATTACCACGCTGCTCAGACCACTTCGGGCGAAGTAGAATTCCTCGACGTTCATTGCATAACCATTAAAGATGCATTTGGATGTGTCACCAGTCTTTGTAGCACCCACAACGGAAGGAAGACAGGTCATTAACGGTAAATCACACGACCCAAATGCGACATTTAAGTCAATAAGATTGAGACGACTCATCCACAGGAAAGAAGATTACTTCACCAGCCTATAGCAATCCCGCTCAAACGTTCCTGTGGACATGGCAAATGACACGATAGCAATGGCGTCAACACGGGAATTAAGATTGCGCCCTCCAAAATGTGACAAGAAAGATTGACCCACAGGTTGGGGCTACATCATTTCCTCACCTGCTAACTCGATCAAAGAAACAAAAAGCTAAAGACGAAGGCAATAAAAAGACCCACCACAATTGGACAAAAAAAATAACCAGTTACAAGCACCTTGCTTCGAATAAAACAAAAACACAAGCATGTTCATCATGGCTTTGCCAGCGGTGTGCACTTTGTGGTTGCCACGGAAAACACAACAAATCCGTGGTCCCAAAATGTTTCACAATCCTGGCAAAAAATAAACTTATCCCATATGTTTCATTTCCATGCTCATTTTTCCTCTCGGGAGGGTCGCGGGGGCAGAAACCTTAGGACTCCAAATACCTCACGGGCAACAGTAATTTCAGATAATTCTGCTGGCTCCACACCAAGACGGGGCCAAGCAAGATCAGATGATGTAATCACTTCACCTGGTCCTTGGACAACCTCTGAGCTGCTTTTTGCGAAGAGTTCGCGGTGTTGCCAGCAGGATTTGCCAATGTTGCTGGACACATGGCCGAACCAACGCAGCTGGGATCTCTTGATTCGGAGAAGTGGCTCGACATTCAGGGCTTTACGAATTTCGCAGCTGCGCACTTTGTCGCGAATTGTCACACTGCATACTTTTCGCATATATCCCATCTCTGCCGCTAGCGCTTGAGATAGGATTCTTGTAGTCATTACCCAAGATTCATAGGATAGGATCGGAACAAAGACCGATAAAAGTAAAAGCTTTTCAGTGTTTGAAAGGTCACGTTTTGTGACCATAGAGCGATAAAGCTCACGCAGAACTGTGTTTTCTTTACCAAGCCGTGTTTCAATCTCCTTGTTCCGCCTTCCGTCACTCGTGAACCCCACCTCAACGTACTTGAACTTCTCCACCTGCTTGAGTGTATTGGCGCTCACTTGCAGCACACACTGCTTTGGGTTTCTAGGACATAGTATCTAGGTTTTTTAGTATTGATTTTCATTCCGGCTCGGTCGCACGCAGCAGAAAACCGATCGAGTGCATGCTGAAGACCCTGTTGAGAAGATGCTAGCAGTATCAAATCGTCCGCAAAAAAGTAAACCGTTGATCCTGCAGCCCCAACTGCGACACCCACGTCGACTGGGCTGTGACTGTTAATCCAATTTATGTTTGTAGACTATGGAAGAGGAATGGTGACAACACACATCACTGTCGGAGTCCAACACCAGCGCTGAACGGTTGTGATTTAACTTCCCCGACGTTGACACAAACTTCTGAGCAGCAATATAGTGACTTGAAGTTGACGGTCAGTAACTGGTGGCCGTCAACACCGTACTCCCGCAACACTCCAAAATATTTTCACGAGGAACCCCGTCGTATGTTTTCTCGAGGTCGACAAAGCATGCCTAAACGTTTTGGCATACTCCCAAGATTTCTTGAAATTTGGTCTGTAGTGCTACCAGGACGAAAACCGCACTGGGTATGACCCAGCTTTGGTTCAATTATTTCACGATATCTTTTCTCAAGGCACATGGCATACACCTTTCTAGGGATGCTAAGGAGAGAGATGCCCAGGTAGCGGCGTTACCACAACCGTTCACCGTGCATGTTGGTCTTCAAGGGTGCGTGCTGTCACCACTCCTCTTCATGATCTGTATGAATTGGATAGACAGCGGGCATAGCAAGAGTTAGTTGAGCACGCGTGACGGAAGCTTGCAGACTGGGTTCGATTCCCTGCCGAGTCATGCTGCAGACTTGAAAAACGGTACTTGCGGCCTCTCCAACCTCGCGCTCGGCGTTAATGGATGGGTAGAAGGAAACTGCTCAAAAGTGGTGTGCAATCACAGTCAAGGCGACTGGGTTTCAGTATTGGAAACTGCCGAATCAACCGTTTGCTTTATGCTGACGATTTTGTGCTACTTGTATCTTCTGAACAAGGTCTTCAGCTGCGTAAAATCAAGCTGGACTAAAAATTAGCACTGTCTCTCCAGAAAGCCAAGTCAGTGTACGGTGCTACCTGCAAGTATCCTGCAATACACTGCAGCAGGTCGAGAAGTTCAAGTAAAGCACTTTTCGCTGATATTTTTGGGTGACGGAAAGCAGAACAAGGTTATTATCCACGGATTTGTAAACCGAATATTGTTTTGCGTGAGCTTCATCGTTCTGTCGTCACAGAACGCCAAACATCGCAAAGCTTTCAATTTTTTAATCGGTATTTTTTCCGATCACCAAAGGTCATATGTCATGGATACTGGCCAAATGAATGCTATTTCAACTGCATAGGTCAGAGATGGAATTTTGCGGAGTTCATGGAGTGTAGCTTAACTCGCTTCGCGACAAAGTGCGCAGTTGGGGAATTGGTAAAACCTTGAATATCGAGCCACTTTTCCGAATCGTGGAATCTCAGCTACGATGGCTAAGCCACGTGACCAGAATGCCTCTGAAAGAATTAGCGAGGCTAGTCTTGTTAGCTATACCCGAGAGAAAGCGACCCAGAGTTCGACGAAGGATCAGGTGGCGTGATAACATCTCCGCTCTGGTTTGGTCGCCTTTTGGTATGGTGCCAGCAGGACTTTTCACAGGATGTCTAAAACCTTGAGATATTTCAATACCTCATAACGGCTGCTGTCACAGCGACCCTCCCCAGAGGGAGAGTGGGTGTAAAAGTTATTGAGTTGGCAATTAACAGAAACGCGAGTAATTTCTTGTGTTTGTTTCCAGGGTGAAGATCCTCAGACTGATTTTCGCGGCATGGGATTGCTTGGCTTGCGTAACCTGGTTTATTTTGCAGAACAGCATAACCAACTTGCAATGCAAGCACTGCAGCACTCTCAACACCCGAAATACGGGTAAATGGCGATACTAAATTTGAATGTCGTAGTCCCGTCGCCATGGGGGCTTACCACCCAAACTGAAAAATGAAACACTATAAATTAGTGAAGTTCTACCATTTTCAGAATGCCAAGCCCACCCTATTGAAGACTTTCTGGCGACGGTTCTGGAATGTCGACCGGTTATGTTTGCATATAAACTAATTTGCAACTATGTATCATAGTAAAGTGGCACTGCATCCATTAATTAATAAAGTTTTACGTTTTTCAAATATACTATTTTTTCGAATTGTTGCTGTATTGTCGCAGGTATTCATATGCAATCGTGGGAATCAACATCACCAGTATGGCATACGAACTTATGTGCAATGGTCTCCTGAGATCACATTTTTTCAACGCTATACCAGGCCGACCGTGCATGAATGATTTTCATGAAGTTTACTGTAAGTTGTTTTTTGTGTGATCGTCAGTTAAGAGCTGTTGTATTAATCCTTATGAAAAAAAAACTGTGTAAACAGTAAATAGAAAACGTGCGCTCTCCTATCAATTAATGAAGGCAGAGGTCTACACCACGGGTCTCCATTTGTGATATAATATCCTTTTCTGTTTTGTTTCGCTCATAGTGCCGTCATTTTTTTCGTTGGCTCCCCGTCCATAAAAACCTGGCGAGGTCGATGAAGGCAACGTGGTATTCATCTGATGTATTGTCTTCTCGGCATTTCCTGCTAACTACGGCGTTTGCTAGATTTTGCTGCAGTGCGTCAATTGCTTCGGCATTGGGGATGCTCTACGTGCAGTGGAGGGACGTCTAGCTGCGAAAAATTTTGAGCATGGGAACTTGGCGCGTGGCGTCTGCGTGTTTTATTTGTTTCGTTGCTAATCATGATTACACTTTGCACCTAAAAACTTCTTGGTGAAAGCTTTGGATTTTGCAAAAAGAAGAAAATGAGACTGAAACCAATTATCATAATTTTATTCTATTTGCAAATCCTTGCTTTATGAAGACCGTGGTCTTCCACCAGACCACCACTTTAAACTGAAGAATAAATACTAATTCAAATTGTTGCTACATCCACAATATCGGAATGATCCTTACCCTGCAGTTCAATGTCTGTTGTACGGTGTTCATATTTTGAAGCAGAGTATGGATGAGAGAAATAGAAGTTTTTCAGTTGCACTTGTTATGAATGTTTTTGTAACGTAGTTTTCTTGTTATTGTTACAAAAATTTCTTTTTTGTTTTGCTCTATGCAATAATTTCTTGTATCTGTGGAAATGCACACTGTTGTGAATACTATACAGAGTTCTTGCTTAAATGTATTCCGAAAGCACAAAAAGGCAAGGAATCTGCAAACGATACACGAAACTACACTTTGTAGATCTTTCTGTATTACGTGTTCAGGCGGCGAAGTTCCAAATTTTCAAACGACGAGGTTTTTATCATGTTGGTGGGACAATAGGTATGACGGAACGGATGTGAACTCTACTTGGTCCCAATGTCGATTTCCAGTAATGTCTAATCGCCTGAATGCAGTCCTCCACAGCCATAATTGTGTTTGATCAGAAAAGTCTATTTATCGTTCAAGAGCTAACTGTCCCTCACCAAAATAATTTACTTCGGATAAGTAACACTTTTAATCTGAATTGATTGCAGGCTGTCAGTCGTGCCGGTTAAGTTAACAGGCAAATGAGGCAATTCTATGGTAGTAAAACTAGTGGAAAGTTACTTCAGAAACCGGATGTGAAGCATTCTGATATCGCGTTAAATCTTCCGATTACAGTATTATGGAAATTAAGACTTGTTCGTTTTTTCCACTTCATTTAGTTGTCGAGCAAAGACATTTCCAAGAAGGAAGGGTCGTGGTTAATATCTTTGACATGGCAGTTTCTGAAGAATATTTGTGTACATAGAAGTGTTGTTTCGTGACGGTTTGATGCCGTTTGTGGGGTTGGAAAATGTCGCTCGAGTAACTTGACTTGTCTGTCATGGTGTGCAATTTTGCTTTTTTCAGGAAAACTTATTGGCCTCCCACTTAAAAACTTTTCTTTCAAGTTGTATGTACACTGAAAGAATCTCGTGTAAATTTGGACTTCAGTTAATGCTGTGACGTAATCTCACCAAGCCGTGTTAATAGTTCTCCGCAAGTAAAAAAAAAACGAAATGTCCATAAGATGAATTTTATAAGCAGGGTACCTCAACGTTACAGAAAAGCAGTGCTTTCGCACTTGACTTTGCGGGCCATAACTGTCTCGTGGTCCTCCCACCGCTGAAGCGTGCAAACATGATGTGTCATTTATCGTAATTGATTTGCATCTGTTTTGTGTTTTCTTGCCTTTTCAGGTTATTTGTTTTACGAGTTCGATAAATTTTGGATGAAATCCGAGCCCGAGAATATAATGCTCTTTGGACAGCTCCGAGACGAGTTTCTCAAAACAGTGGAGGATGTTTTGAGTCTCGCCCCGAGCGCTTCACTGGCGCTTGACGCACGAACTTGATGCTGGCGTCTTTCAGGCAAAGAATGTATCGAGGCATACAGCGCTCAAGCTGACAGGTCTGCAACGTTCAGCCCCATCTTGTAAAATATTCTTATGGTTGACGTTTCTTAGCTTTTTCCACAAGACGCACCTGTATGGTAGCCCGTTTGCGCCATGTAAAAATTTCGTCACAATAAAAAATCGTTCTAAAAAAATTTTTTTTAGAACGATTCAAAAAAAATTTTCATCACATTTTTTGCTCCGCCCAACTCATCCAGGGAAGTGCTTCCAACTGAAAATTGTGAATAAACAATGTTGAAAATTCATATGCTGCATATTGGTTGTTCAAAGTAGTTTTTGTGAAAAAAATCACTGTTAATCTTGTTTGTTCTTCCGTACGTTGCAAAATTTTTTTTTTCAGTTTCAAAGAATTTGTCAATTAAAATATTTTTGCACAAATTAAAAAAGTTTGTTGGTGAAAATATTGCTTTACATTAAAAAAATGAGTTTTTCATATAACAAATGTTTACATGGCGTACATGGCGGAAAAGAGCTACTATACACCTGTTCCCTTTCGAAATTTTTATAGCAGCGTTTCTTGCCTTTAAAGAGTTCCAAAGTTTATCTACTGCGTTTTAACTATTAAGCGAACCGTATTTCAGCAGGCGTTGTTGAAGCTTCTGCGGCACAGGCTAGGTGCTGTTACGTTCCATTGGCGGTCCTGGCAAAATTTGTACCACTGTTTTTATATCGAATACTAACGAAAAAATACCCAAGAAGTTACGATGTGGGAGATATATGGTCGAAAGGCGCAAAAGTGACCTTCGAGGAATGAGCACTTGCTTTGCTTCTGGTAGATTTGCTGCATTGCTAGACGTCAACTGTGGGCGTTGGTGGTTGCGCGTAAAGTTGTTCACTTTTCTTTGGGCGTAAGAAACCACCCAGGTACAATGCTTTTACTTTTGAAATGTCACCCTGCTAGCTACAGCAAGTCTACCTGATGGCAATGCGTGCTGCTTACGCTAGCTGTCTGGTGTGGTGTGAAAAAAAGCAAAAAACCTACAGTACTGCAGTGATCGTTGTTAGTGTCACGGCATTTCCTCAGATCAGGTTCAATGAGCGCTGCAAAAGATGTTGGGCACTACGGAACAAAAACTGTCCTTGGGAAGTTTGCGAAGCAGCGCTATTGAATGAATAGTATTAGCAGTAATCAGGAAGTTTATTTTTATGATGTGAAATGTTTATATAACGCATGATGAAGCAAGGCGCTTTGTCAGGCTTTTGACATTGGATTAGTTACTTGCACCAATCTTTGTAATGGACTCAGGCTCGTAACCAGCTCGGAACACCGGGAGGGCCGAGGAGTTTTTTGAGAGGGGCCCCGAATTTTTTGGATTTTGTCCAATAGTTTTAAACTATTTCCAACACATTTTTCCAGGGGTGCGAAACATTTTCTAGGTGAGGCTTTGCTCCCCCTTGGTTACGGGCGTGAATGGACTTAGTTTATTTCGTTGCCAAACAGACGGGTAATTGTGCTCATCATAGCGTTATATGTAAACTGACTTTTCTTCATACCAACCGCCATACGTTGATTTTCGTTTTTTGTGCAATTTGATGTTTACGTCGTCGATCACTGACCGAGGAGAGCTATGTACTTTTGCTTACTACCTACTGAGCGTATATACCTGCTATTGTTCGAAGTAGTCAGTCAATAGGCTTGACGTATTTTGCGTAATATAAGTTTTTGAATGAGTTCACGCAAGCATTTATCTGGATTGATGTTCGCTCATACCTCGCATGTTTTATTCTACAAATTATTTAACATTTCCAACCAGGTAATTACGCCCACGCCGCGTTGGGATTAGTGGCATAAAACAGGCGTACGTTGGTTGTAACATCATATTTTTTATTTTCTCCGTGAATCCTAAGAACATTTACATTGTGGTGAAATGTACAAACCATGTACCTGCGTTCTTATGTATTACACAAAGATCACGTGTTGCAGGGGTGAGTCGGTGAAGCTGTGATACTCTTTTCATAATTTTGTTTATCAGAAACGCTGGCGATTGCACAAGCCAGTGTAAAATTCCGTTTCACACATTCGGTTGCAACCATCATTATCTTCATCACCATAAGAATTCCTCTATGTTATTACTTTTGTCCAGGTCAGGCAGGTGCCTTACGATTTGTTTGATTTTTGAAGTGATTTAGGAATTTGCACTTTTCACTTTTCCAGAAGTGGTGAATTTTGACTGCCCCAGGGTGTCGACTGGTTTATGGCTACATCGCTTTTGTAATGGTTAGAAGTCCGATCGTAACTGGCAGTTAACTTTGTGCCGTGTAATGTGTTGATGTTAGACTTTTATTGCTGCTACTGATTGTCGCTCGTATTTCCTGCACGGGTATTATAATTGATGCAGAAACATTTTGGTTGTTTATAACCATGTTGAGTTCAGAAAGGCAGCTTCCTGCAGTGCCCACCTGTTTGTGGACAACAGTGAAAAGCTTGTATTTGGTTGTCAAAGCGTAATTACGTTTAGTTGATTTATGAACAGCGGTTTCTCACGTACTTCAGGAAAGGTTAATTTTCTCAGCTAACCCACAAGCAGGTGCATGTTCTCTATCGAATGACAAAAGAGTTATAAAAACTACTTGTTTTTTTCGACTGTAAGAGCATTGTTGAACGATTTACCTACTTTGCTGGTGTTGGGCGAAGAAAGCCGTTGTAATCATAAGGCGTAACTGCGAGCTTAACAAGAATTTTTTAAGCTCAAAGTACCTAATTCATTTTAGTTACATGTTCGTATTAATCGCGTGATCCATTTCAGAGGGTTTGGTGATACTGGATTACACAAGAATATGAAAGCGTTAAATCGTAACAGCACGAGGGAATTGCTTGCTTGGCACAGACAATACTGAAAAGGATCAAATAATGAAATAACACATTAGCATCTGCTACGACCTCTCACTGCAATACAGAATCGTTGCACAAACGGAAAAATGAAGGCTTGTGAAAAAGCATCAGGCATTTGAAATGAGCAGATACGTGGAAATGAATACTGAATGCTCATCTTGCAGTAAGCCAAGTCACAGTGTTGATCAGCGGATGTGGTGTTACTACGCATTGTAAATAACCTTTCTCCTGAAAACAGTGAATCAGTTGAATTACAAAATGTCTGTGTTGGTGCAACATCTCTGGCTAATAAGATATTTTTAGGTGTACATACGTTCAGTTCCAAGGCAAGGGAGTATATTGTACGGCTTCAGTTAGCCCAGAGGTGTCAAACATACGGGCCAGATTCGCCCCCCGCCTGGTTTTCTCGAACTCTCTAGATGACTGAAAAGTATAGAAATTACGAACAAAATTAAAGGCATTAACAACGCGTTGTATATATGGAAGTAAATTGTATATTCAAATTATCCCCCTACGTAAGGGGTGGGTAATTAATTTGGCTCGGGGGGCACTTCAAGAAGGCTGCGTTTAGCAGGGGGCCATACTTCTAATAGAAATAGAACCAATGTCGGTTTTAATTAGCCTCAACACTAACATTTATTGTGATAAGTTGGAGGAAATTTCAAATTTGGAGATTTTCCTGAATGCTTTGGCTATTTGCCCACCCCTGCCCTACGTTATTCTTCTATATACGCCTTTTTTCCTGTCTGGACAACGTTCTCGCTTGTTTTCCTAAGTTCCTGTTTTTTATTGTTNCATATGGCTTAGCTAATAAGCAGAAACAATGCAAAGAAGTAACCATTTGTCAGTGGAAATTCGAATAAANGAAAACAACGGCAAGAGAACTGATCAATCTAAACCAGTGGTTCTCAAACTTTTCTGCACGTTGACCCTCAATTAAAGTATGCAATTTTCTGTGGACCCCGTGGCCTAGCCCAACAGTTACTAATACAAGGAAAGTATGTGTCAAAATGAATTTGAGTACTTTTTACTTGAAATGTATGATAAAATATACACAATCCGAAAATATGGTTAGAACTTAGGGGCCGTNCAGTGACCCCCATTCGACCCCGTGACTAGTTATTGACCACTTGGATGGTCCAATAGACGGTCGATATCGACCACTTTGAGAACCACTGATCTAAACAAAGATTGTCACTATGTCACATGGGATTGGAGGTCATCAAGTGAACCAACCTTGTTTGAAACTTCTTGGTAAGTGTTTTGTGGCCAGTGGCGTGCAGAGGTCTGGTGATGCCCGGGGCGACTGCTTGATTGTATGCCCCCTACCAATTTTCAGTTTTGAGCAGTGGTGTACGGTGGTCATTGTTACTGAACACAAGCTGTTTGTCACATCACAATACGACGTCATATTCACGTTTGCAAACCAACGTTTT
>JGI24159J19872_10009009_pt1 | contig 13077 bp, 9 predicted proteins | sample Ectturendosymbi4_FD_19872 | JGI IMG/M metagenome (IMG submission 19872) | reverse complement strand
TCGAAAATGTGGGCCCATTCGATTGGCGTCCAGGGCCGGTCAAAGTAGGCCATAAAAACGCGAAAACACCCCCACTTGTGACGCCCCCCCAAGAGAACCCCAAAACCAAAACTGAAAATTTTTTTTCGACTCGAAACTACTAGACTTGCTGAATCCGTAGAGGATTTGAACACCTCTCTAGCTGCAGCAGGTGCCGAGTTATATCCAAAAATGCACGAGCCAATCTATTGGCTTTTGCGGTCGTTAAAGGGTTTGAACTGATATACTATCGGCATTGTTCTAACATTTAATAACACCGCGTCAAGAGCGCATAAAAGGTTAAGACGTTTATTGCCCCACAAAGTACGCCAACATCATCACAAAGGCATGTAGCAAAGTTTTTCTGGTGACTGATTTTCGACGAATATACAATGTCCTAGAAACAATTGGTATTTTACTACGTAAAAAGAGTGCCTTCGCGCGGTCTCTGGCCCGGAAATATTCCCGGCAAGAAATGAATCAAGTCAAACCAGTGTACGTAATAAAATAACACCAAAAGTCACACTGCTACTGTAGGTGTTTGTGCTTGAATTATATTCATTTATTACAATGTTTTTCAGACCTTCAGCGCAGGACGTTGCGCACAAAGCTTGATTTCGCACACGAATATAAACTGTGATTTGACCTTTGACCGATTTTCGGTTTATCTCAACAAAATATTCGTTCGAGATTTTTTCCACGGAAAACTTAAAATATAGCTTTTTCAATTAACAACGGCAAGACTGTTAAAATGCCAGGCTGGCAAATTAGAAATCAAGATTGACAGCGCACGTTTATCTGCATAGTTTGTGTCACTTTTAAGGACGTAACAGCAGTCGCTTGAAACACTACATTCTAAATGCACGTCAGCCCCACTGATTGCAACTGGAAGCACTGTTGATTAGAAAAACGTAACTGAGCCCACAATTTATCTCAGAGGTTACCCGAAACAGCACGATTACCAAACGTATTCAACATACGTCGGAATATGCTGTGAATCTGCTGAGTTTTACAAATGCATTAGCCATGCCTATAACACGTCTTCTAAGCGTCTGGGCATTCAGAGACTCTAGGAAGTACTAAAAGAAAATGTTTCATTATACTCGTATTGTACCTCCTTTGGAGTGTCACGAGTGGTCTGCGGGAGACGCGTATGAAGCNTTTCCTCGCGCCCACCTATGACCGAGCACGAGACTGGACAACTGGACAAATCACAAGTTCCGTTTTTTAAGTCTTCGGTATGACCCAACCGGGATTCGAACCCAGCCTGCCAGCATCTGTGGCGCGCGCTACAAGAGAAGCAGTGGGCTCGAAAGTGTACTAGTCTTTCACTTTCGTGCCGAATATGTCAGATTAAAGCATAAAACTGTAAATTGGGAATCATTTCAGAGCAAATGTTTCTAGGAACAACTCAGTCAGCCAACGTGGGTTTGCAAAGCTCATGAAATAGACGCAAAGTCTGAACTTTACAGGGAAGCATGAGATTTACATGTTTTCCATATAATTGAATCAAAAATATTTTGACATGTTCAATTGCCCAACGAAAAAGGAATGCAAGCACTGAAAATATTTCGAGCTCGTGTGATAAAAGCGTTGTGTGGTCGAGAATACATGCAGACTGATTTCGAAAGTCGCAGAGGGTCTAAAGTTACAACAAACTTGACCAAGTTTGTCAGCAACACGAGATGTTAAAGATATTCGATATCCCAGCGACTGCTGCGATCAAGCATTGCAGCAACAACTGTGCTCACAAATATTTTCAGATTTTCGTGCGCTCAAGTACATCCTAAAATTAGACTAGGGAACACTGCTTGTGGGCTTTTTGTCTCGTGGTGTTTGTGGCATTCCTGAAACTGGCAGTTTGTTACTTTTTTAGCCAATAAGCGATGCCATTTCAAAATTTTCTCCATACTTCTTATACTTTTTTCATTCGTGTTGTCATGAAAACGAGTTTCTCCAGTGTAGGCGAGGAGGAGGGTTGTTGCTCAAGAACGTTTCGAAATCAACGATGATACTGGTTCTCACCTCCTCACGAGTCGACGCTCGTATATAGGGCGTTTTTGCGCCATCGCGCGCGAGGTGCATTCTATTCAGTGATTTGCGCTGCGATTTCAGAAACCGAGCTGCGGGCAGAAACCAGTGTCCGCTACAGGAGTGCGCCCACGACGATACGCAGAGAGCGAGAAAGCCGGTAGCCGGGTTCCGCGTGTCCACTACACCAGCAACAAGATGTGAGTACTTCCGCGAAAAGTTAAGATTGCTTTGAAAAGTATTGGTGGCGAAATAAAACATCCAGCATTTTAGCAAAGCTAATATACGCAATAAATTATCAGGTAAGTTTACATTGAAACTCACAACACGTCACATATTGCCTCTGAATCAAGTTTGCCATTATCCTGCGCCACACAAATATTTGAAATAAAACTAAGTGTTCTTGCTAAAATATCGTCCCCCCACACAACATGAACTGTATGCTTTTGAAACTGCAGGGACAAGGGTAAACAAATTAGCGAAGAAGCAAAAAAAAACAAATAAATAAATCACGAAATAAGTAAAGAAATTGAGTAGGAGTGACAGGAGGTAATATTTCACAGTGATCCAGCGATCGGACAGCTATCGGCAGAAAAATCTGGCTAGAATTACATCAAAAACAGTAAAACAACGTTTACAAATAACATTTTTTAAACTTTTTTGTTGTTTCTTTTAAAGAAAACATGAGAAACTTTTTAACGTTCAGAATGTCCACCATCTTGAATCTTGTCGTTGCTGCTTTCAACCATAGGAACCTGTGAACAGCGTTAGCGATATGCGATGCTCCTGATGGGATGCACCATGTGCGGAAACAACTATTACCTAAATCGAATAGCATTTTTGGAAATTCTTTTAAATTTGGATCTATTTATTCAGAAAAATGCTTAAATTTTGTTTAAGATCTTTTCCAATAAAAACATTCGTAAAACTTTGTTGTAAGATTTTGATTAAAATATATGTAAATGTTTTCCCTTATTAAGTTCGATGTAGAGGTTCAGAATGTCAAAATGCCAGTGAAGATGTTTCAGTCTTGGTAATGTGTCAGCCAATTACAAGCAGTAATCGGCTTCTTTCAATTAATTGCTCTGGTTTGCATCTTACAATCATAGATTAAAAACGTAGTGTTCAGACCTACGCAGATAGGACGTCTTTTGTTGAAAGTGAACTATGTAGAGCATTTTCTTTCAATGCAGAAGAAAGTTTGCCTCGTGTTTATCCCAAGCACAAGAAGAGTAATCTAAGCACAAAAAGTTACGCTAATTTTGCGGTTTACCCAATTACCATATTGTTCAGACTCGTGCCTTTGATACATTGGTGAATGGAGCGTTTGTCCACAAGGTGAACCAGGCGATCATTACACACATTTGAATGACGCTATCCTTAGACAGCAAAAGGAAGACATTCGAATGTTCTTTCACGTTGTACGCATTTCTAAATCCTATGCCATTTCTTCAAGGCTTCCTCCGGTGTGTCCGTTGCAACTGTAGGCCAAATATTTTGCAAGGATTCTAAACAAAATGTATAATAAAATTTAGGAATCTTGACAACGAAAATGTATATAAATGTTATACCTGCGTTAAAGGTATTGTTTTGTGCAATAGCTTGCAAGTTTGGTTCCAATGCACACGACTGACGTCATCCTAGTCAGATGATTTTACTCTTAATTTATAAAATAATACAGTCTACTTCAGAGGCTAAGTGCAAGCATTCTTCAGTAGCCAGTGATATCGGTGTTCAGAGAATTGTTAGTGATCATATCACATTCGCAAAACGATTCTTCAGCAAATATGCGTACTTTAATTAACAAATTGCCAAATTCCAAACCTATTTGACTTTTACAGTTTGACTTTAAAAAGGTATCAAGAAAATATATTTGTAAGAGAGTTTTTGCGAATGCAAAACAATTTTAATTGTCGAACTTCGTAAAGTGCAAAATGCATCCATAAAAATTTTTCTGATTTGAACTTTTTCAGCTACAGTCAGTTTTCGAGTCAACAAGATTCCTGGAAATGTAATATTTAGTGAACCCTTCATTATTTCATCATCATGTTTATTATAGTATTTAACCGATTATGCTGAAACACCTTGAAACTGTATGAAAATATTGGACCCTTGAACAAACTTGTAGAACTGTTGCAGTTATAAACAATCCATTTTTAGAGGTCACCCACAAAACTAAAGTTTTCAGAAGGTTTTCTGTTCTAAATTAGAAGTGGCTACAAGTTTTGGATCTACTGATAACCATATTTGATAACTATATATATATATACATCAAGGAAAGAAAAATTGAAAAATTGCCCATTGTAAACATCATGCTTATGCCCTGCTGTGAAATGCATAATCAGACGATATATTACAAAGAAAAAGAGAGTTTGAAAACATTACTTGATCAATGTTTGCGTTCGCCATTCTTAAGCACGTGACGCCTTCCTCAGACAGGTTGCACTTCGAAATTGTAAGGGTTTTAATGTTCTGCAAACAACGACTGATAGCCTTGGCTCCGTTGTCACCCAGGTTGTTTGCTGACAAGAGTAAAGTTTCCATCTAACAAACATATTACAGTAGTGTAAAACCTTGGGCAAAACTGTTCGAATTTCGATAAAAATACAGACATGGTTGATTTTCAACGCAACCACTAAATTTCACATAAAGTGAAAATTTAACAAGAATACAAGAACACATTTTCATGATCTGCTTTCTCACTGGCGTGTTTCTTTTCATGATTTCATTGGAAATGATCTGCATGTTCGATGCATTCAAGTTGCATTTTTGCATCCACAAATGTTTCAAGTTCGGGACACATTGGCTTAGGTGCTCTGCACCAACAGAATCAATCCGGTTGCGACTAACGTCCAGCAAGTTTATCTGCAACAAATACTATTTTAAAGTGTAGTAGGCTACAGAAACCATTCTAAACATCATCTTTCTGACTGGCGTACGACTAGGGCAGCAATGAAGACCTAAAACTTGGAACATTTATGCTGCCTTTCCAATCTCGTGCTCAGCATTATGGCATTGGTTCAATGGACAATGGAAAGCATCATACACGCAATGCTGACAATACACTTTCCACCATTTTATCATTATCTATAATGTTTGTGCGGCTCAACCACGCAGAGGAAGAAAGAAGGAATGATGACGCTGGCATCTGTCTTCTTCGTTACAAATAAAGATTGCAAAATCACCAACACCCTTTTTATCTCATTGTTTATATTTGTTGAAAGCATACCGAAAGATTTGATTTCACGATTTGTGACGTCAGTATTCCGATGTCGTCGCTCGATAGCAAGGCCTCGAAGATTTGCAAAGAACTAATGTTGTGAATGCATTTTGACAAGCTTTGCACACCGTTTGACCCAATTTGATTTTCTCCCAAGTTTATTCGTTTCATCTGCAAAAAAAACACAGAGCGATGCCATGCCAAACGATATTGCCAAATGATATGATGTAGGTGAACCACTTGGCAATGAGTTGCGTGTGAGGCAGGGGCAACTACTTTCTCGCATGCAAGCAATCAAACGTGGGTCATTCAGTTTTAAAATGTGGAGTACCGTTCAATAAAAGCACATCACAGTTAGAAGCTAAATGTACGATGGCAACGGTTTCAACCAAAGTAATTGACAGCAATAGTTTCAATGTTTCATAAGAAATAGCACCCAGTTTTACAAGGAGTGCCTTGGATTGCGGCACATAGATGGTTATACCAGGCCTGCATAACTCATAAAGCTCAAAGGGCAAAGTTGATCAGCATAAATTTGTCGCGGGTAGAAAAATATATTTCGTTTCGATGTAGAGGTTTATTGGTGGTTCGAAAGAAATTCTGGAATGACAATTTCCTCACCAAACTTTGGCTTTCGCAATGTTTTCTGCAATAGAGAAAGCTCTCGAGGGCCGCATGAGACCCGCGGGCCGTGTGCTGTGCAGGTCTGAGTCAGACAATGGTTCCAAGTCGGGTTTCCGTGTCAGCAAAGGTGCAGCTGAGTTTGACCAATTTTGCATCAAGTTCTCTCGGTAAAACAAACTACATGCACAGCTAATCCCTTGCAAATACTCTTGGGTGAGTGCTTTGAGATTAAGTCTGCTTGATAAGGGTGCCAAAACAATGAATTGAATTATTTGACAAGGGTCCGAAAAAGACTGACAACCACTTGATCAAGCGATTGAACGCATATACATGTCAAAAACGTTCCCTTTCTCCTTACCGGTGTGTCACGTTTCTCAATACCGCTTGCTAGAACGTCGACGTCATCACCAGTTACACCACAGCCAATCAAAACAAGAGTTTGCATGTTGTGGATGCATTGTGACAATTGCCGAAAGCCTTCGCTGGTGATCTCGTTCTTGGTTAGATCTAAACTTTTCATCTGAAATGTTTGTAAGTTGTATTAAAACACAAGTCAAAGTCCGCTTTTGGAAAAAAACATATTTTTCTGACGTTCATTTAACGCCCATGCACTTCGCGAGGGTAAAACAAATTTGTGGATCACGTTACTGGATGCGACGACGGAACGTCTTTCTGCACAAAACTATATTTGCTCCGTGGATTTGAATTCATACACTCTACGTTGGTGAAGTGACAGGTGCACCACTTTTCACACCGTGTTGTTTTGCAATACCATCTTAAAGTTTTTTTTGAAGTAGAAACACGTAAGTACAATGTATTCAAAATAATACTGCAAATATTTCGTAGCAACCAAATTAAAACTGATGTGTTGTTAAAGGTTTTAGAATGTTATCTGAAACATAACATGTCATATCAGGCAGATCATACTTCGACCGGATAGAGGCCGAAAAAGACTATGTTCAAAGGAACACGTTCTGCACACATAACTCATTCAAGAAATTTTAAACGAGCAAATTCAAAATGATTATGCTAGTTAGCTTCACTTTCAAAACGCTGCAATTTTTTAATATACCCTTTGAGTTTTTCCATTTGTTTCATACAAACTCCTGATTTTTTGTAATCGTGATATAAAACTCGTGATAGAAAATAGCGAAACATCAAAGATTGATATTTTGCTTGAAGAGCTTGAATGCTAAATATGAGAATACCGGGAATTTTTACCGATNCAGCGATAGATATATACTTTACTTTTTGTCATGAACGCATGCTTCAGAACCTTCAGATTTCTTACTGGTGAGGGAAGTTTATCAATTGCATTTGTCAGAGTTTCCAGAAAAANCTCATCGAGATTGCATTCGCTCAAAACCAACATCTCGGTCATGGGGAGGCATTTCGTGCAGTGATCTTTGCAGTTTGAAACTTCTTCGTTTCCTGACAAGTCCAGGAACTTGATCTGCAACAAAAATAATTGTCAAAAGCTGTGTATTTTACTTGTTGATGACAAGTCTATGAAGAGGTATTATCAAGCGTGAAGGTTTCAGGTTTTATCATCCATAGGCGTAGCCAGGGCGGGCCAAAGGGACCATGGCCCCCCCCTAAAATTTTTGGAAAACAGTCATTTTGTGCTTTGAGAGGCGTTTTTCCAAACAAAATAGTTGTTATACGCCTAAAATCAAACATTTTGGACCCCCAAAATTTCCCCCCCCCTCACATTTTTGGGCTGGCTACGCCACTGTTATCATATCCACAAAACAGACTTTTCAGAGTTTTTCGCAAGCTTTATTTTTTATTGCTAAGGCGATTTATCTCGCGAAAAAGGTTAAAATTCATGACAATCTTCGCTCAGATTCAAATTACAACAATCCTCACTGCAAACGTTAAACCTCAACAAAATAAACGTCTTTGTATTTCTGCACGTGCAAGCAACCTGTGGCAGCTTAGTTTCGTTAGACTCGCTGTTGCACTTCTTTCGGAGTTTTAGAATTGGTTTGTTGTCTGCAACCGTATCTGACATAATCCAAGTAAAGTAAAAGTTACTCTCTGCGATTTGTTGTTGTCAGTGCAAATCAACTGTGGGACAAAAACAAAGTAAAAGTTACTAATTGCGATTTGGTGTTTGCCAGTGCAAATCAATTGTGAGACGAGAACAATGGAGCACACTTCGTTGCTGGCAGCCGACTCCAGTATTTCGACAAACCAGAACGAACCGGACTAAACCAGTTTCATCTGCTCTTACGAAAGGAAAGCTTGACGCAGAGGAAAATTCCGATGCTGGCTCTGATAGTAGTCTGACAGCATCGTTGTCGAGCCTTGGCAGGACGAGGTTGGTGAAACAAACAGTTCGAAGGCAAAGCAGTGTTATTTCGACATTGTTTTGTATCGCAGCATGTGTAAAATATCATGACTTGCAACTGCTCTGCGATGGAATGTGACTGCAACATGCATCCGATGTGTGTTCACGTTGTTGCAGATTCGCACGACTGCACATCACTTGCATGTGATGTTTTTCCACCATGAATATTACGCAACAAAATCAATAAATTTCGCACGAAACTGTCTCATTTTCGTGACAACATGTTGAGTTCGTCAGATCTACACGTCGCTTTGCATGCGATGCTTCTACTGTTCATCGAATGCGCAGTGTCAGAACTCCGGACACGTAGATAGTTTTCTTCTTGCCAGTTCCATATACGGAATTTCGTCTGTAACGTGACGATTTTCTCGAACATTCTACACTTTTTGCTGAAATTACAAAACTTCACGCTGAAATCTGCTGATCGCCGTCACGGAGCGGCAATTCAACGGAGTAGTCCTCTTCTAGACTACTTGTCTCTTACAGACCAACGAACCCGAAGGAACAGTGATGGGAAAGATAAACTTCAGAGTTGTCCTGTGTGGCAGTTATCTGGTGAAGTTGTCCGGTGGCTGTTGTCTTGATACGATTTATATGTATAAATATATACCTGACCTTCCCGTATGTAGAAACAGCAATGTACACATTCCAACCCATGTGTGGATCGTGTGGTGACGCACTCCGCTGGCAACATTCGAAAGAAAGGCCGCAGACTGCACCAGCACTCTAACAGAAAAGTAGGTATCTAGCAAAAATTGAAACTTGCAATAGCTGATGTCTGACATCTCGGCATGAGGAAAATTGGTTGTTTTCTCCTTCACTGATTGATTGAATAATTTATTTATTGTTTCATGACTCAGCTAGCCAATGGAAACAATACCAAGAGCCAATGCGCAATAACAAAACCAATTGTTAGCGAACATTAGAATAAATGAAAACACAATGGCAAAATAACCAATCAATTCAAACAGAGTGTGACTGTGCTCGTTAGAGGGCGTGCGCAATCACTTCACAACACATTCGTAATTTACCTGGCCTTGACCGACCAGGGTTAGATTCAGTGTCCTACTCTGGATGTAGTATTGTAACACACGTTACGAGCTAGCGAGCAATAGTGTTAAGAAAGTGTCTGTAACCCTGCGGTTCTGCCTCCAACGCCGTTGTAAAACCTTCTGTTGTGTCTGTTTTTATCAACCTGCGTCGTGCAGACAGTGTGTGCTTGTACTCTGTGGACTTCGTGTCTGTTTCAAAACATTAAAATTAAATAGGATAGGTGAAGGACCATGGTGGTCATCTTGTCAACCAACCCGTGTGTTACATTTTTAAACGTGTTGAAAAGCAACAACTGGAAATCAAGTAAGCACAGNTAGAAAAACAAAAAACAAAGAACATGGTGAAGTGAATTTACAGGTGAAGGGAGCATGCCTATGCGCACAGAGTTGTGGATCANATTGAATTGTGAAAATTTGGTGCACACTCAGCACAACCACATTTCGATTGTCTCACCGCGCACGGGAAGGATTTCACACAATATTAGCGCATTTGGATGATTATACAAGCATAAGAAGCAAATCGTGTTTGCACAGTCGGTTGTGTTTTGCTACTCTCCGCTTACACGAAAACCAGCACAGAGTTATTACGAAATTGAATGGTACAAAGTAGACTGCTCTTTCACAATTGTATAAGCGGGGCGCATTCAAAACTTCAATACCGAGGTCGAGCAAGCATTTGTTGTGCTTGAGGTTTTCCCGGCTCTCACTTTCTACCGTGAAGCACTAAAATGAAAGGATAATTTTACATTTGAGAACACAGTTGCACGCCACGAATTTTTTACGATACCAAAGGCCACACTGAACGGCAAGCACAACTCTTTACATGTGAAGCTGGCGCCAGTCAGTCTGCAGTTAGTTCTCTTTCTAACTGCGTAGTGCATCCTTTATAGAAATCCGTTTCCGAGTTTTGCGACAGGAGAATAAGAATATCAACGTCATAAAAACATTTCGCTGGTCAATTTTGCTGCGTAATGATACCAATATCGCCCAGCGTTGAACCTTAAAAGGTGGTTACGTTCAATCCAGCCTATTTGTCTTTCCGATGTTTGCCGAAAGCGTTCGGAATCTTCCTGATGGTTGCTGAGACGCTGAAGGAATGTTCGATTTTATAGTTTGCGTCTTGTGACACAATTGAGCAAGATTCTTCACCGACAAGGTTTTCTTGGGCTAGTGTTTGCTACGCCTGGATTCAAGCACAAATAAATACATAACCAGACGAGGGGCAGACGCCTCTACACTCAAAAGCAAGCAGCACAATAGGCCAACACAAACTTAGTACCTGAGGTGGATCAGAACAGCTTTTTAACAGACTTTTCGGGACGTCGCGCGGTATCAGCGATGGCTGGGTACCGCGATCAAGCACTGTTTTTCCGGCTGCTTGGAACTGTTGCAGCAAACAGTTTGGTCATGACCACACGATTGGACCCGTGACCAACGTTCTCCAACAAATCGAAGTCACTCGTTAACACCGCGCCAGTGAGACAAGCACACGCTACGCGTTTGTATCTGGACAATTCAGGAAGCAATACATATCTCAGCAAGAGCAATTAGACCAATCCTAATTACTGCACAGTTTTTTTGTCTCTCAACAGGCCAAGCACATCAAATTGCAATTAAAACATTAGCTTCAGGTTTTTGCACAACTGGATCACACCCTTGGATCCTTACGCTGCGCATCTCTTCCATGCATCCGGAACGAACTAGTACTTTCTGACAACTTTAAAGGAAGGAGTGATGGTCTTACTATGCCGCCCTGTCTGCTTCCGTTGATTTTGGTTGTATGCAGCTACGGTTGACAGATGCGTTTTTTTTTAAATACCGGCCATTTTGTCAAAAGTGACAGGTCTAGACTGCATTCGTAAGCGCATATTTAATGGCACGGGATTCTGGAATAACATTTTTCAAAAAGAACGCATTATTGATAATGCATTTGTTTTGAATGTTATTTTCTTTACAAATTCATGAAGCTCCCACAATGGTTGGTTTGAAATGTTTCAAACAGTATGGAAAAGTACGCTTTGTGAGCATATTCTACAGCCGTATGCTTAGCATTAGGAAACTAACCTACTTTAAATGAAAAACGATAGCTGCAGTGTTTAATGTGAACGGAGGTGTTAAACTCTACAAAGACAATGCACTTAGTAAAATTCCAATTTTTTATGTTGTGTATCAATTTCTGAAGTGAATGTCTTTCTGTACAATTTGATGGTATTTGCTTTCCTACAGTAGTATTGCCTTTGTCAACACCATAACACATCTATTGATTTTTTACGTGCTACATTCACTTCACTTTGCAGCAAACATTTTCTAGCTCACTTGAAACTCTTCAAAAAATTTCTCACTACCTTCTAGACCACTAACACTGACTGAGAGATGAACTTCCGGTTTATTCGCTGGCGCTTGAACCCGTTATAGTGCGCTGACGAAAGAATGTGTCTGTTCAATGCAGCTCGCGTGATTGTGAAAGGTTCGCTAGTCTCTACAATATCACTGCCGTCCCGTCCATTTCTATGATTTTCCTGCATTCTGCCTGCAATTACCAACGGTAGTAGTTTAGACAACAACCCCACCTACGCCGGTTACGCGGTTAATTGCCACAAAATGCTCATACAGATCAGGTTTAGGACGACGAAAGATGCTAAGATGACTAAACTAGGGAAGAGGGAAAGCAGAGAGACAATGAGTGTTGTTTGCCATTATATAAACTTCTCAGAAGTAATTGTCCTGACAAGATTCACTACTAGAGTCATTATAATTTGAGAAGTTCTGCATAGTTATTTTTCCAGTTACTGCAAATTATTTATTTTCAAAATACCCGGCTTCAGGCATTTGTTTTAAAAATACCGGCTTCTTACCGGCCCCTGCAAAATTAGCAATAGAACACCGCCAGGCTGGTGAAACAGCGGCCATCTGGCATCCCTACATGTAGCTAGTCACAAATACCTCAGGAACTGTGGTGAGTATAGTATTAGCGCACAGGTTTCAGCGCCTTTCGTTACAGCAACCAAGAACTAATCATTGGGCCAGGTGTTGGATGTAGGTACGAGGTATTGCTCATGGGCGGGGAAAGGGAGGAAACGGAGCCTTGGCTAGTTGGTTCTCCCTTGGATTTTGAAGATTGGTATTTTGTTATTATTGTTCTCGTAGAAAAATGGTTTCTCTTCGTTTCGGAGTTGATAAAATGAAAATTCGCAACTGATGCCACCCTGGAAAAAATTATTTTAGCCACCCTCCGGAAAAATCCGCTATTGGCCCTCACATGAAAAAGTTCTTCCGACGCCCATGGTGTTGCTAGTTTGACGTATTCAACTTAGTAAAGAAGGAATACGATCAAATGACCGTGCGCGGCAAACCCAATGGAGGCCACGTCTGTATATTACAGCTCAGATAGAATCGTGTTATAGTAAACCCTAGTTTGCCAAGGCTTTTAAAGTTGCCTTGAAAGTTCAGTGGGAGTTCGCCAACCTCCACCGAATAAGTGCAACAAAGCAGAGGTGGCTAAGATTCCGGAGTGCTGGAGTTGACTCCGGCAGGATTTTGAGTTTTTGCGGACCCGGATCCGGAGTCACTCCTTATTTTCGACAGTGTCAGGAGTCTGCATGGTATTAATAAAAAGAAAGAAAGGTTTGACCAAAATTTGATATTTGGTTGCAGAGATGATTTTTGGAGCTTGAACAGGAGACGGATTCTCAAATTTGAAAAAACTTCAGACACGGATCCGGATCAAGATTTGAAATTTGTTGAGCAGGAGCGCAGTCAGAGCCCGAGAATGTGTCACC